>ERZ795055.745-NODE-745-length-29041-cov-5.155178_pt1 | contig 29041 bp, 38 predicted proteins | sample MGYA00375139_ERZ795055 | MGnify/ENA primary metagenome ERZ795055 (study PRJEB30184, sample SAMN05720283) | anaerobic digester metagenome | isolation source: active sludge of municipal wastewater-treating anaerobic digesters | place: USA | collected 2015-01-23 ... | reverse complement strand
GGGGCACGGGTAAGACTTGGGCCCAAGCCTTACGTACTGTACGCAGAACAGCAGTAGCTAACAAGATGGGTAATCCGTCGGGAGGGGTAGAGGAAGAGAATGAAGCCTAAGATGAAGCGCATCGTCACGATGCTTTTGATGTTCTTGGGCGTGACGGTGGTAACTGTAGCGCTAGCGCTAGATATCTATGCATTGCATACTTGGCTACACGATGCAAGCGCTATCATGGGCCTAATAGGATATCTCGCCATCACTAACCTTGGAATCTTCGCCGCAGGTATGGCGTGGGCTATGGCGTTGACGCTACAGCGTATTGCGCCCATGGCGTGTACTAAGTAAACCACCCCATCTATTGATAATAACGGGGGCTTCGGCCCCCGTTTGCGTTGTATCCCAAATCTAGTGATCTTAGGTTATATAAGACATGAGGCATCAGGGCGTTGCCTTATGGAAAAGCAATGGAGGCTCATTGTGGCCAAGATCTTCATTGGTGAACGATATCGAAGGGCGCAGATGGCTTTCCTCGCGGCATTCGATTGGCACGTAGGGACTCATAAGCATTTAGATCTTAATGCTCTGGAGGTCAGCAAGAAACTATACGAAAGCAAGGTAACTCCTAGCGCTACGACATACTTCAATCTGCTTTATGGTGTCAATAGGGGCACCTATCGCTTAGCTCCAGATCTTGCCGAGAAACTATATCAAGAGGGAATGCGCCACGGGGATGCAGCCAAAAAGGCATTGAAGCCGTTATATCAAAAGATACTTGCGTGCGAACACATCACGCCCACCCCTCCTCATAATGCGCAAAAATTGGCCTTCACACAGAAGCGCAAATCAGGATCCCACGCTCATCATAGCGTCTTGATGAGCATGCCACAGCATTACGCTAGGGTGGCTTTGGGTGCGGCAGTAGCCCATTTAGTGGCCAAGAAATACAGTCTAGAGGCAATAGCGCGACTCATTGGTATCGGCGTTCCGCAAATCCAAGGCATCATCGCCGGACACTACATCGTTGATGGCACGTCGCGCTTGGGTATATTGAAGCTATGCGATTATTACGCATCCAAGCCGTTTACTTCTATAACGCTGAGCGCGATAGAGTATGTGCGGCTTCATACTGAAGTGTACTCGACTCCGGAAATGCGCGAGAGGGCTGCCACTGTGATGCCTGTCCCGGGCTCCGTTCGAACCCAGAAATCGAGATCTGTTACGCACACGAGAAGCTACAAACACAGATCAGTAGACGTCTCGTCATACGATCCAGATACGGTCATGGGGGCCATGTGCATACTCTCCATAGAGTATGTGAAGAGCGTAGAACCAGCTGCGTCTCATAGTGTAAATGGCATAGCTAAAGCCATCGATCGCGCTATGGGGGTGGTGGATTCTGCTCGCTCTTGGTTCGAAAAGCCAACCGCTAGGTGTAGCTGGAATAAGTTAGAAGCGTTTATGGCCGTCATCGTAGATGGCCATCGCTCGCCATCATGGAGCCGTGCTGGCATTTGTGCCCTAAAAACCCTTAGGTCGGCAGGGCCCGGATATCTAGCACATAGCGACAACGTGGGAGGATTGCCCTTGGCTATCCTACCCAGCGAATCCAGTAGATCTCCCGTTGGGGACGGCTTCTACGCCAAGCTATCTCGCGATCCACAAACAGTCAACGGGGCATTGATGCTACTATCTCTAGCCTATGTTAGGCGTGTTAGCCCTACAGCCCCCAAGACGCTTAACGATATAGTAAAGATCATGAATAGGGCGTTAGGTGCAAATACCGCGAGTTGTTATTACGCCCAACGCCATCGTTCTTGGATGCATGTTCAGCGCATATTGGTTCTGATCAGGCAATACCGTCACCTCCTGAATCTGGATGCTAAGGAATGCGCGGCGCTACAAACACTGGAACGGGCCGTTCCTGGGCATCTACCTGGACACCATGCCGGCCCTCCATTGGCTCTGCTACCGGGTGATGGGGGAAGAGTGATAACCATCAAAACTCCGCGCACTTCCGCCAAGCCCAAGGCGCCCGATGGCGAGTTCGATCTTGCCAAGCGTGTTCTGGAACTCGAAAAGCGCATCAAGGAGCTAGAAAGCAACAAGAAACGCGAAAAGCTCGCCGGCTTGGCCGGCAGGCTACTGGATATAGCCAAGGAGCTTCAGGGCTAGAACGAAAGAAGAGAGGGGTCGCCCCCTCTCTTCTTTTTTTGTTTCTGCAGCTTTTAAGTCACTCGGGAATATGGTCCCACTCGCATAGACGGATCTATATCTAGATTCTGAGAAGAACGCAGTATTTCCCGAGCTGCTCGTTCAGCCCTAGAGGTTCTTCCGATATCGCCCAAAAAGCCAATTGGGGCTGGGAAGTTTCTGCTTGTGAAACTTTGTGACTTATTATACGAGCGCTGAGAGAGATTAGCCACCTCTTCGCCTAGTTCATCTCCAAGCGCTTGCTTGAGCTTCTTGCGAAGCTTCATATCCTGTATGGCTGGCATGATAAATCCAGCAGTAGCGGCTCCACCTAACCCTAGGGCCAGCAAACTTAGCGCCACCGGAGGAGAAATGGAAGCTAATCCCAAACTACCCGCAAGAGCATTAGAGGTCCCAGCGCCCGCGGTCACTCCCCCCAAAGATGCCAATATACGCCTTAGATCGAATTGCTTATGGCGCTTAAGAGTAGCGTTGACTATTTCGCTAAGCTCTTTACTCAATTCTGGCGTGCGTTTCAGAGCATCACGCGTGGTAACATTAAGATTGATAGCCTGCTTCGCCATGGATCCATCGCGGTTGCCACGCGGATTCATGGCTTCGTCGACAATGATGGCCGCAGCGGCTAACTTAGTCAATTCTCGCTGGATGAGGTCCACTGTAATGACTCCCTCTTTGAAGATCCTAGCTATATCTGCCTAGGTCTCACCGCTGGCCCAATACGCGCTGGATGAGGGCCATCATATGCAGTAAGCGCTTCAGGCTTCATCTTATGCTCCCAATGAGGCACTCCGTTGATATACATCCTAGTTTGCGTCTTGCCAGGATTACGCTCCATATCCCACGCTATGGCTTGAGCTGTCGCGGCCAATGCTAGCGCGGCCATCAAGCCAAGACCCAGTTTCTTGGTGTTGATGGCCGCTTCTTTCTCGCACGCTTGATTAGCGAGCTTTACCATGGCCAAAGCAATGGCGTGATGTTCCATGGAACTAGATCTCCGTCTCGATCACGCCTGGATCGATAGGATACTCTTCCTCGAACTCAATCCTGACATTAGATGCCACAGTAAGGCCTTGAGCAGAAGTGCCCCAGTTACTAGACGAAACATAGCAGCATTCATAGAACGATGCTGATACCATGTCATCGTTCTGATCGTGCACCATGATCAGAATACCAACTGGCTTGTGGAAGAGCTCGGACTGCAGGTTGGTATACTTATAGTTGTAACCAGGCTTGCGATAGAGCGCCTCTTCAGTGGCAGCATCGCTCACGGCCCTATAGAGGGAGCCTAGCAGGGAGTGGCCATTGATCCATAGCTTGGCAATGACTAGGCTACCCGCAGCACGACCCGGCACGATAAAGGACCTACGCGATCCCAGCTCGAATACGCGCTGAACCTGTTGGCCAGATGTCACGCCAATGCTCTGACATAGCCCAACGGTATGCATGAGCGATACATCGTCGAGATTATTGGGATCGAATACCGGGGGACCAGCCGCTACTACAATGGTCTCGCCCTCGATAAACTTACCAATATTCTGACCCGGATCCAGCTGGTCGACCGAAGATACGTGCTGATTCCAATCTTTGAGTAGCGCCATGCTATGCCTCCCTACGAGACCATTAGGATTACGTCAAGGTTGTTCACGGGATACCTAGCGCCCGCCCGAACGTTTACATCCCACAGTCTAGGGTCTGTAGAGCTAGGCTCAAGTTTGAGGGTCTTAAAGCTCGCCAAGCTCTGGATCTTGTTGACCAAGTAGATCCCTATTCCACTCAGGATGCTCTTGAGCTCGGTGAGTAGCGCATTGCTACCTAGCGAGCCAACGTTCTTATCTAGCACATCGCGTATGTACTTAGCGCAGTGGTCAACCGAGTGAACCACGTTCTGCTCTGCCCTAGCTGGATGCGTCATATCAGTGGTAAGCTGATGACGACAGTAAGGGGGCAGGCTCACGGAATCCTGTACGCCAAGCTCCCAACCTCCGCCAGCAATGGTATTGAGCAGGGTGCGTCCGCGGAATGGCATGTACACACGCGTGAAGAAGTTTGACTTAGTGCGCGTGAAAGGCGTAGCGGGATTAGTTAGTGCCGCAAGCCTGCCGAAGCGCTCGCACCACCAGAAGTATCCAGGCATGGCGGTCTCCAAGCCATCCACTTCGGCGGCGATGAGGTTAGGCCAGAACAAGCGCATACGCTTGTCGCTGAAGCTCTCGCCATACGCCTCATAATACGCAGCCTCTTCGGCATTGGTGAAGTACTTGTTGACGTAGCGCCACGTTACAGTGGCTGGCGTCCTAAGAGCCGCAGGCACCGTAGTGGGATCGAAGACCGTTAGCTGGAGATCTTCAACCTTACGGATCCTAATCTTGTATACCACGTCGCTGGCGGTAACCTCCACGTAACCCATAGGCGTGCAACCCAAGGTTACGAAGGACAGGATGCCAGCATCGGTGAACGTGGAGCCATCGGCACTGAACACGCCATTATCGTTACTGGCGATCGCTACCTCTTCGGTAGTGCGATCTGGGCATGTTCCCGCAATGCATTCGCAGCGATTATCCGGTAGCGACATCCAGTCCACGAAGGTCTGGGCCGCGGCAATCACGGAATCGCTCTGGGTAAGGATGGCGAATGCGTACATATCAGTGAACTGCTTGCAGTAATCAAAGGCATCATACCATGCCAAGAGATCAGCGCTATCTGGATCGAATGCGCCATCGGCATCGTCGACACCTACAACCCAGACCGGAGCATTTTGCGCAGCCGAGATGTAGGCTCCATAGAAGAGCGGGTTCTCGGGGATGATAGCCTGCGATCCACCAGCAGCGGTCACGACTTCATCGGTCGAGAAGTACTGAGCCCTATTGCGTACGACGTCAGTACGCAGGGCGTGATACGAGATGAATACGCTACCCGAGAGCGGGCGCCTAATCTCCCACTCGTAGGTATTGAGCGAAGCGCCAGTCCACTCGTCTTGGAGTATGACCTCCAAAGTGGTGGAGTTGTAACCGGCAATCGCATAGCTGCCAGCCGAAGGACCACTCAATATCTGTAGAATATCGGTCGACAGATAATCGATCACCGGGAATGCGGTTACGCTATCCTCGAATACGCTACTACCATTAGTCAGCGAACCATCTTCACCAGAAGCTAGGACGTGGTAGATCCCGGCGCCCAGAACTACGTCATCAGTTCCGGCGGTATAGAAAGCCGAATCAATGATGTAGTCAGTGGCGTCATCGGTATTGGCTATCGTCACTACGACGCTATCCAACACTACTTCCGCGCCCGACATGAGCTCTGGATATGCATACGTAGCCTCTGAGGTATCGTAAGTCCCGGCTAGCTCCTCCTCGGCAATCTGAAAGCCCGGACCAACCACCGCAGCGGTTAGTTTCTTGGCCTCTTGCTGTAGAGCAATAGGCTCTTCCTGAATGGTGACATTCACACCGGGTTCGCGATATACAGCCATGCTAGCCCTCCGTTGCTATCTCTTTTATGACAGGCGTCAAGTAACCCGTCATGGTGTCCGTATTGTGCGTCAGCCTGTAATGCAAGTTAAAGTATGTATGTAGCGATACAGGCACATCGTACAACGCTACTTTGCTCTTTTCATTGATTAGTATAGTCGGGCTTCCTACGCCGTCAACTCGGATGCGGTGATACCCAAGGGGTTTGAAGGTGTCATGATGCATCCATATCGCCATGGCGGCTATTGACGCTATGCGCCCGGCTTCGTCGTCATTACTAGACAGACAGTGCAATGCATATGGAATGTACATCAGCTCTAGAACGCTCTCGGTGTTATCGGGAACGTTTCTATCGCTACGACTCTTGAGGCTGGAGTAGAGTATGCGGGAATTGCCGCGATCAATAAGGATAGATGGCTTATTTCCATCCAACGTTTCCGCATTATCTATGTCTTTAGCTCGGATCAGTATGTCCGTCGTCTTTTGGTCTAGATTCCACTGTATCGTCTTCTGCCCCTTGCCCAGCAGCATCATCCTGGGCGTCGAGAAAAACGATTGTAGGAAAGCTAGGATGTCGCTGTCGATGTCGAGTGGCATCTTCACGAGAACGCCTCCATGGTATTATGCCATCTCTAGTATAGATGACGCGCGAGGCGTCCCATAATACTATGGCCTTACGAATGGAGTCGTGTCCCATATGTGATAGTCACGAACCGGCCTGAAGGTATAGAGATTAGGCACGACGATATCATACGCAATGTGGCCTTTGGGTAGCTCAGACATGGCCATGATCTGTCGCATGTAGGCGCCCAGTTTCTCGGTGTGAGAGATGCTCATGATGCGCCAGCGATTATTTTCTGCATCAACAAAGATATCTCGCACCTTGAGTAGCGGTGAATTGCTAGTCCAGAACTGCTTGGTAACCTGTTGTATCTCAGCCGTAGGCATGGCCTGTTGATTCAGGTCGGATAGGCCTTGTTGGGATACATATCCAAATACTGGCTCGAAGTAGCCACCATCATATCTCGTGCCATAACAATGCGGACAATCTGATATGGTGGTTTTCTGCCTCACATCATCATAGCAAAATGTACACGGCGCTCCCCAAGTACGCTCTATCAAAAAGAAGCCGGGGCGTCCTGATAATACGTTGAGCGCTAATTGCTCCCTGCGTATGATATCAAATGCTATGGCGTCTGGGGTATTGAGATTAGTACACGGCGTGGAGTGTACGGTATCGATCCCATCGTCATAGATGAGTTTATAGAAGTGCCGGCGTCTAAGATTGTATTGATTGGCTTCCCAGTCGTGATAGAACGATCTTCCACTCAGATTAGCGGCTATCGGTTGCCATGGGCCATCTGGAGATTCAGAACGCAGAAGTTGTATAGTATAAGTGGCCCCAGACGGAATACCGGCGATCTCCCAATGTACAGTCATGTACTTGGGATGATATGCTACTACCCTAACAGAGGAGAATTCCGCCATTATCCGCCAAATTGCCCACGCAATGGATTCCAGTTCCTAGAGAAGTTGACTAGTCCTAGAGGGTCGTAGTGTTCGGACATATCTATCAAATTCAATGGATCGTAAGACGTTCTATTGGATGACTGTGGCGTAAGAGTGAGATTGCCGGAACGTATATTACGCATTGCATGTGCCAGATTGCCATGCTGAGACCTCGGAGCAGCGCTCGCGGGCGATGTATTCCCCGACTCTCGCCTACCCGCAGCTACAGCCCCGCCTAAACCGCCTAGAGCTAGTAAACCGGCAAGCCCCGCCAAGGCATCGCGTCTATTGTAGTAGTTCTTCTGATCGCGCACCCAATTGCCATATGTCCGATTAGCTAGGGCGCCACCGCCTAGCAGTAGACCGCCTAATGCTAGCCATGGTAGCCAGTTCTTCTTCTTGCGCCTAGGCGCTAGCGAATTATCCTCTGCCGTTTTGACTAACTCAGAGGCTATTGTAGCTGCTATGTAACCCACCGCCGGCCTCCAATACACTCGCTATATTCGCGGCTTTCTTCATGTTCATGGCATCCTTGACTACCCCGTCTCGGAATGCCCTAGCCCACGAGAGGTACTCTGCTGATTTTTCGGTATCGCTAATGGTGAGCCCTGCATCGGAATACTGCAATGAATTTCGTGTCTTGAGAATGCCCACCATCTCTAGGACGTATACCGCACCCAATTCCATGAGCATGGATACACTAGGGAAGCTTTCGTATCCATACGTCGTGCCAATAGGAAGAATGCGCGTATTGAAATGATCGAGCGCCAGATCCAGCGCAAGGCCTAACTGGCGCTCGTTTGATTCCTCGTCTGTGTAGTTAAGCAGCCGGTTAAACGCCGGATGGTCTCTCAGGAAGTCCCGCAAGTAGCCGATGTAATCTGCCCGAGAATGACTAGCCACCGACGCCCTCCGGTCATGGTTAGACTACAATCGCTACCTCTGGATGCTCTTCAGCATACAGCAGGATGGCGTTAGTTATCGCCTTAGCGCTACGACTCTGATACGTAATCTCGTAGCGATCAGCCAGCTCCTTGAGCTGCTTGTACTCTAGCTCGCCTAATTGCTCTTCTAGGCTAAGCTCTTCGGCAGGAGCTTCGGGCTCTACTGCCAATTCAGGCTCGATTACTGGCTCGGGCTCAACCACGGGCTCTGGATCAGGAGGCATAGGCGGAATATCAGCAACAGTTGCCTCTGATGCTTCAGCGGGTTGTAGCCTGCGATCTCTCTCCATGAGTTGGAGTGGAGTCTGTTCAGGGGCCTTATGGCGCCCAATTTCTGTATCAAGTTCCACTTCAGGGATCGGAGTCTTAGATCCCTGAACCTTGGACTTAGGCGTGCCAGATGGCATACGATCACCCATAGAGGTAATCACGCCCTTGCCGTCCTTGATCTGACGTAAGGGGGCGATAGGGGTGGGTTGAGCAGACCCACCCCCAGCACCCATCGTATGGACTTCGACGAACCTCAAATAGCCCTTGGAAGCCACCCAAGCCAACAGGCGATGTCCCTTAGGCACGCGGATTATTGGTGTACGCTGCCCCGCGCCAATCACCCAAGAACGTGCCTTGTGGGACGGATCGCTAATCGAGCACTTAGGCGTACCCTTGCCGCCAGTATGCTCGATATAGCCCTGGGTTGCCTGGGGGTCTGTCAGACTACGATTGAGCTTCGTCTTCATTGGTCACTCCTTATCGGTTACGACGCCACGCCCAGCGTGAGCTTAGCAACCGACCTAACATTGGCGATCGTAGTGCCGTAGTTGCGCCAACCTTGGAAGTAGATTCTGCGGAATTCGCTCTTGACCTCGAACTTGGTATCCTGCAGCACGTAGTGAGTGCCGAGGAATTCGGGATCCGCAAACGCCCAGACAGTACCCTGAGGGACGGCCGTATTCTTGATCGTGACGGTGAACGGCAGTCCGCCATAGGTAGTGTTGGTGTAGCCCTTGACCAGCAGCTCAGCCGACAGAGTATCGGCATCAGGACCAGCGAGGCGCTTCAGGTTGTTGAAGTCCACGCGGTTCATGACGAAGCGGGTCGTGGTCAGCTCATCACCATCGATCTGGTTCTGAAGATCCGACAGAGCATCCATGGTCAGGATGGTGTCGGCCGTGGTCACGACCTTGCCGCTGATGCCAACGGCAGCTTCGCAGAGCTTGCCGAAGAAGTGCTCATCCTGCTTGCGGATGATCTCCTTGGCGCAGATATCCGTAAGTACCTCGCGCGCCGGGTAGCGGATCGCGAGCAGCTCGTCCTCGCTCTTCGTCTGACGCTCGCTAGTTACCACCCATAGAGGAGTGATAAAGCGCTCGCCTTCGAAGTACTCACCAGTAGGATCACCGTCCCAGTTGACCTCCAGGGCGAGAGCTTCGGGCTCAAGCTCGTCGATCTTGTACAGCGTGTCGCCGTCCATAGTCGGGACGAGATCAGCGGGGGTCACGGTCTCGGAAGGCAGAACGGTCTCCATGATGAGGCCTTCATACACCTTCTTGCGGATGTACTGGCCCATCGCCAGAGCGAGCTTCCTCCGGGTCCCCTCATCCTGCAGGGCATCTATGAACCGAGCATTATACTCGGATCCCAGGGCTCCAGACAACTGCTTCTCCATATTCATTCACCTCCTATTTGCGGTTATAGCACGAATGGGCTGAGCATCTTGACGAGCATATACTCGTCACCACGAGCTACCCCGCCAGGAGGAACAATGCACTGTGCCCAGACCGTCTCGCCGGTCTCGGCAGGGGTCAGGAAGCCGCCCGTGTATGCAACGCCATCGCGGGTAATGGTCATATTGGCAACGGTCAGCCAATCGCCATTGTTGAAGTCACCCGAAGAGTCGTCGTACACGTCGATCTCGGCCAAGTACTCACCGTCAAGGATTGTCACCTTATCGGTGCCAAGACGGTCACTACGGCCACGCGTGTTATGGAACACGCAACGACAGACGGCGGTCTCGCCAGCGCCGACCTCGTCCATCTTCTCGGCCTCGCCCTCGCCATTCCAGTTGACGAATTCACCACTGATGAACTCGTCAGCCGTATCCGCTAGCGGGAGCGATAGGGACATGAACTGGTCCATGAAAGTCTTAGGCTTTACCATGAGTTTCCCTCCTTAAAGCCTGTTGGAAAAAACTGCTCGATCTACCATGGTCGCGGGATCTCCTCCCGACCCAGCAGCAGGCGCCTTGCCTACGCTGCCAAAACCCTGATACATCGATGGCCCATTCTGGGCCAAGTGTACGTAAACGTCAAAGTCGCGGCTCGACATCTTAGTAAGCGATAGGGCTTTATCATACATCGTCTTGCCCTGAATGCCGCCTGCCAGGCCACGATTTTCGAGGGGTTCTAGAATCGATACGGCCTGGGCGAATTTAGCTAGCTGTTGGTCAAGCGCTTGTATGCGCAATGCCGATAGCTTCAGCAAACCCGCCAATCTCTCAGTTCGCGTCATATGAACCTACATCGATGGGGCTGCGATCATGCCCAATTGCATGATACGATTCTTAATAGCCTCACGCGTCTTTTGGTCCTGCAGGTTGGTGTCCTCTCCAGAAAAGATCTCCTTGAGGGACTTATCCAACGCCGGACCATCATCGCCGCTACCAGCCACCTTCTGCAATGCATCCGCTACATGCACTAGCTCTTCGACGAGCTGTGCGTTGGACAGCTTGGTCTGGGCGTCACTATCTAGAGCAGCGCCCTTCAGCAACATCTCTGCGGCTGTCCAGTCAAATGCCATCTTACTGAGCCAGTCCGGCGCTCTGCAGGATAGCATAGACATAGTCGCGAGTCGTCGGCATGCGCAGGCCAGCAGCCTTCTCCTCATCCTCTAGCGCTTCCGCACTAGAGAGCAGTGCTTCGCGATCCTCATCATCGGTAGAACCCGCATTGGAATAGGCCTCCAGCAACGCCTCGGTCAGCGCGGGATCAATACCCTCTTCCCCGCCCTCGGCCAAGGGAGCCTCTTCCATAGGAGCCTCTTCGCCAGCAGCGGCGGCCTCAAGAGCAGCCGCGACCTCAGGGTCCTCAGCCAGCTTCATGATGGCAACCTTCTGCATCAGATCCATGGCGCCACGAGCCGCAGCCGCCTTATAGACATCGCCTACGGTCGGCACAGCGCCGGCCACCTTGGTAACTCCAGCCATCTCACTGATCGATCCCATTTTATCCTCCTAGAGTAGCTCGTCTAAAAGACGCTGTAGCGCAACCTGCGGATTAGCCGCAGCATGCTTCTCCATGGCCTTACGCTCGGCAGCTCGAGTGATGATGGCCTGGGATGCACGCTGTAGTCCGGAGATATAACCCAGCCTAGCGGCCTTTTCAGCCTCAGGCGTGGGCGAACCATCCGCATTAAGTGCCGGTGCGGTCTCGTCTACGGGCAGAGATTCCGACACCGTGTCCTTGGTCTCCTCCTTGGACTCTTCCTTCTTGGGGGCTTCAGAGCCACAAGATTCCTCGGCGGTCTTCTTGGTGGCCTCCTTGGAGCCCTCTAGCGTAGTGGGCTCGCCCTCGGTGGGAACGGGAGTCGCAGGCGGAGTCTCGGTCTCGGTATCACTCACATCTTCTGTGGACGGCTTCTCGGGGTCAGTCGGCTGAGCCTCGGACGGCACGCCAGACATATCATCCTCTGAAACCTTGAAGAGAGCTGCGAGCTTCGAGACCTCCTCATACGGCATGTGGTCAATCATCTGCATAGCTTCTTGACCCATACCCAAATCAAGCAGCTCCTTGACCCGTGCGCTACTCGTCTTGGGCGAACCCATAACGAGGCGATCAATCTCGTTGGCATCTCGCGGCGCAACACGCGGCATAATGCATACCTCCTAGGCCGAACACGTCCTCGCACATCAGTTTAGTCTTATCTCGAAACGCGTCAAGAATTAGAGTCCCTGTATTACGTAACATATGCGCCATATAGCGCGTTTAGTGCCATTAGATCATAGTTTATCGTTGCTGATGCTAGCTTTTCTCTCGTATCGCATACCATGCGCACGTCGTTAGGCAATAGCCACGCGCGTTGCTCTAAACTCTCGGGATGATGCTCTAGTAGCATCGCGCCCTTTAGCACCGTACCAATATACTGAGCGTATTGTTGTTCTAGCTCTTCATTGGGTTCGCATGGTTTGTGATCGGCTAGCTTGGTGTGCGCCAGAAGATGACGTATGGGATGCGCACAAAGCATGGACCGCTTCTGCAAATGAGGCCTTAGCATTTCCGCTACGCCATCATTCCACCTTAGTTCCATTGGCTGTTGCGAGGCGTTCTTGATAGCCACCTCGCCAGGCATGCGAATGACGTGAATGCGCCTGATAATCATTCCAGAATGATGAGGACCTATCATTGGACGCATCTTGATATATGAAAACTCATCAGGTCGAATCTTGACGCCCATTCCCGCTGCGGTCCCCAGAATATCTTCCGGCTCGAAGCATCGGCACATGTCCTCTAGGGTATCGGGATCTAGATCGGATTGGGCTTGATCGGCTTCGCGCCCCATCTGTATTAACTTCTTGTTACCCGACATTACATCATCAATGGATTGAGCTCCAGAAGTAGTGTCTTGAACGTCTTTCTCGATTGCCGAGGCTTTGGTCTGTATATTCTCGCGTAGTTTACGGCTCAGATCAGATGCTACCTTTGCCATCCAACTAGACGACGGATCCGCCTCGGTACCGGTCAAGAGCGAGATCTCAAAGAATCGTGGGTTGGGATTCAACACACTCACCCTCCGACCATCTGGGAGTAACTTGCCCAGATAATTATGGGCATGATCACAATACTCATTGCGGGTGGGCGCCTTGTTGCCACAGATGGAGCATTGATCAAACAAGACCCTAGTGCCCATACTGACGCGAGGAATGATGCCAGCCTCTATTTGGCGTAGTGTTTTGAGTGTTCGAGGATCGTCGCGATCTAGGGCAACGAGTAGTTCCACGCGATGCATAGCATCATTGTATGATGCAAAAAGAATACGCCCCATTGCTTTAGATGGATCTGAGTTATCGTGATCGGAATATACATGGCCCTGCTCGAAGGTCTTGTGATACAGCTTGAGATCGGATTCGAGAAATGCATCACCATTGAGATTGGCGCCCCAGAACTCACTAGCACCCATGGCGTTGATCAACATGTAGGCGTTCTTGGTAGTGTCTATCTTGATAGAATCCATAAATGCAACCATGTCGGGCTGCATGGTTACGCCATCGGGTACCTGGAAGCGCTTGCCCGCAGTCTTGATTACGTGGACGTATGAGCCATCTGCGCCATAGCCCCTAAAGACGGTGTGCTTGAGGGATGTATCCATTTAGAATGGCACTCCGGCGAGCTGGGGCTCTACTACTACGGGTAACTCAACTGGCTTAATGCCGGGATTAAATGCCCTCATAATACTCAACGGCAATTGACGAGCATCCATTTGAGCCTTCTGGATATCCGATAGACTCTTGAGCGTACTGGCGTCCAGCCCGCCAGTGGAGTATTCCTTGGCCTGACGAATAAGGGGCACCACTATGCCTGGTGTGCGCGCAACGGAGGGAGCCACCTTATAGATAGCGTCGAATACCCGCCTAGCACTATCCTCATTATCACCACCAAGCTCAGGATACTCTTCCCTTATCTTGCGCCACGACGTAGCGATATCGACCTTATCGCGCATCTTGCTACTCAGCCCACGGATACCTTCATATGCACCATAGGATGCTAAACTAGCTGCCAACGACACCGCAATGCCGGTGAGTATCTGGCGAGCCAGCGTAGAATTCTCCGAAGCTACCTTATCCACTTTTACCTCCGCCCTTTGGCGAATTGTGCCACAAACGGGGAATTCCATCCAGCGTAATACCCTTGAGATCGGGCATCAGCCGCCTGGCGATCAGCTTCGCCAGAGAAGAGCTTGATATTAGTGAAGGGGATCTTGCCGGTGCGGGTGAGCCATGAGCTCATAGCTCCCGCAAACGGCATCATGATATTGCCAGGCATAGCCATATACATGGCCTGACCACCCAGCGATCCGCCCAAGGACTCTCCTAGTCCAGGCCGGCTTTCGGGGTCAATCTGTGGCCCCCAAGCCATGGCATTGTTATACTGGAGCTGACTAGTAGCCTTCTTGAGCATCCCGGCCAACTTACTCATTAGAACCACCGAACAGCGTTGCCAGCGTTTCGTCAATCTTGCGATCTGCAGATTGTATCATCTGTGCAACCTTATGGCGCCCCTTGTTACTAGCCATATAGACTGTCAGATTGTGTACTAGATCCCATTCGGGATTGATGGCGCCTATCACTGGCGTAACGTCCAGAGCGGCTAACTTACTAGTCACTGTTTGCGATATCGAGCGATGCAACTTATTGAAGAGCTCGTCAATGGCGTCTGGCATCTGATACCGCATACCAACTTTATCTAGGGCAATGGTGTACGCTTCGTTGATGCTACCAGTCTTGATGGCGTCGTTACGCAATACGCCCCAAATAGATCCTAGCGCCTTATCAGCTTCACAACCTAATTCGCATTCCTTGGCCTGTAGTTGTGCCTTGGCGCGCTTGAGTACATCGAGTTGATGTACAAGATCCCTACGTTCAGCAGCGCTGGATTCTGCAGAAGCGTGCTTTTGCATGATATCGTTGAGGCCGGCGGCCTTGGTGATATCCTCTATCACATCGAACGACGCTGCCTTTAGAGCGGTATCGTCTTCAGGGTCCACGTATCCGAAGGGCGTTTGCGGTAGCCCCAGACTATCCATGACCTTCCTCCAGTCCACCACGGGGAATGTTGCCTGGGGATCCTTGAGCTCGAATGTGAGATAACGCTTGATGGCAACGTTAGAGGCTTCGCACAAACGCCTCACCTGTTCACCGTTGAGCGCATCCTTACGAGCAATATCTACGACGTGGATAGCTGGATCCCTTTGATCACTTATGAACGCATCGCGCACCTCATTCGCGCGCTGCGTAAGATATGCCTTCGTCATCTCCATAATGTAAGACGAACTCCTTTGCCATTAGTCTATCTTAGTATAGCCGCTGCGTCAAAGATCACGAATCCTCTGTAGTGATCTTCGCTTGCATGAAAGTGCTGTTGGGGATCGTACTCAAGAGCGGCATTCCGTACTTGATCTTGCGGGCGATATTGACATAGACCATAGACATGAGAACGTCATCCAGCGTGCCAACGGGGTGATTATAGAACAGATTGCCACCCGTATCGGTCTCCACGTATTGCGTTAGCATGTCCTGTGCGAACGGTTCCCACACTTCCCACTTGGGCAGTAAGAAGTGATTGCGTTTTACTAGTTCGGTGCGGAAGTCAGACAGCGCCATAGTTCTATTGAGATTGAGTTGTGCGACTTCTTCATAGAATTTCTTGGTGAGAGTACCACGACCAACGAAGTGAACCTGAATGATATTGTCGGATCCAACTATATGTGCCAAATGCAGGTTGCGGTCTCCTGCGGCGCCCTTATCTGCACATACATAGTTGACCTTATAGCGTGACAGGATATCTTGGACCTCAGCGGTTTGCTCGTCTAGGGCCATACTTGTTGGCAACCTACGGCAGTATATGATCTTGATTCTATCGGGACGCATACATAGCGCAATGGTGATGACGGTAGTAGCTCCGCCATCCGCGCTAACGCCCCAGTCAATACCGGCAATGCGGGCGTGTGACTTAGCCTCGCGATCCATCTTGAAAGTCATGTCGTATTGGCCAGATCTAGCGCATACCTCCATGATCTCATCCATGGTCAGATACTTGGAACCCGACTCGTAACTGATCCCAAGCGCCTCATTCATGAATAGCGCCGTGGAATAGTTCTGGAGCTTGTTGTAGTACAGATCGCGGAAGTCGGTCCAGGGTACCATGACCTGAGAGATTCTGAAGCCCTTGAGATAACGCTGAGGATAGGACTCGACCCACATGCCAGTAGAGGGACTAATAGGATTATAGCAGCGGGAACATATCGGACCATCGGGGGATATATTCTCAATGCCTAGATTGTTGTAATACGAATCCGACTTACTGCAGTGAGGACATCTAATGAGCCACTCGGTTTGCGTCGAGCGGCGCCACAAAACCTCCATAGTATTATCCAAGCTCTTGGGCGTGCCCGAGTAACGCTTGAATCTGATGGGATATCTAGTAGCGTGGGACAGTGACTCTTCGGCTACTTGTATCGCCTTACCCAACATGTCTTGCGCTTCATCCATGAGGACAGCCGAGCTAGACACGCCACGGAAGTTATCGCCATCCGGATCACTATTGCGAATATAGAGCGTAGAACCATTAGCTAATGCCTTCTGTTCTACGTTATTGAGGAGCGGGGGCCCCCCAGTGATGGCTTGGATCTTGGGTGAGTCCACGAACGGCCTGACCTTATCGTGGCTCCATTGACGCACCTTCTTCATATCGGGGCAGCCATACAGAACGTTAAAGTTGGGAAACGCCGACATCCATCCCATAGATAGAGCTGCTAGGACGGTCGACTTTTCCGACTGCCTTGCAGTACACAATAACAGTTCTGGATAACCCTTATCGAAGAATGGCAATGCGTAATCGCGGCCTTGTAGGGAGTATGGCTTGCCATCGAGCATGAGCACGGCTTGTACCCACTGCGACATCGTGATTTCGCGAGGAGTGTGCCGATAAATCATGGCTCGGCTGGCGGGGCGTCGACCTCTACCATTCTGGTGGATTCGCGTTGCGATACCACCACGTCTTCTCCGAGGTCACTACGCGTCATGGGTTCTTCGGTTTCTTTTTCTGTCATCATAATAGTCAAACCATCGAGGATGCTCTTTGCGGTATCTTGGGCGCTTTCGTCGCCATCTCCCAGAACCTTGGCAGTAACCGCGAGCTTTCGGAAGGCATCGATATGCTTGAGCATCATCGTAGCATCTGGCGCATCAGCATTGGCATGCTTGCGGAATTGCATGAAGCATTCTAGCATCATGGCACGAGTCATCTGCTGAGGCGTGATGCTATCAACAATGCCGGCCATCCATAGAAGCTCTTCGCGGCTACTTTCTAGGATATTGAAGACATGACGGTTGACGTACTCTACCGGCGGGCGCTTCCACATGCCAAGATAGCGCTCCCAGTCACTAACCGTCATGGAGCTCTCGTCCCAGAAGAATTTGCGGTACACAGCTACGTCAGCTTCGTCCCATCCCTGCACTGGAGCGTCGATCTTGTTATTGAGCGCTTCGGCTATATCCTGAGGCGACCACCCAATATAGATCAACAAATCCAATGACTTACGCAGCAATGGCCTGCGCATTTCGTCCATCATGGAATCCACGCGGGAGATATCCGAAGATCGCATGCGATGATGTACGACCCAGTCATAGATAGGATTGATATCTAGACCATTGGCCACACTACGCGCAAAGCGAAAGTCTGTACTAATAGCCTGAGCTTCGTGTCTGTGATAGTTATAGAGTGCGCGTCCGGCTGTTTCATTAGATGGGGGTAAAATAAAACCCAATACATCGAAGATACGCATAGCTGTGGCAAAGGGCATTCCCGAATAGGCGAATGCCCTTAATGCCCCGTTATATGGCAGCTTTAGTGTCGGATGTTCTCCCTGACCACCACGCGGCCTAGCCATGGCCTACTCCTCACGAAGCATGCCTAATCTAGATAGCGTATTCTTGATATCCACCAAGCTATCTAGCGCTGCTTTGAGATCGGCCTCATTCACGCCCACGGCGCTAATACGCGTCATGAGTAGGAGGCGGGCCAAGTAGGCTTCGCATTCGCGCAGGACACCGATATTATCCATGAAGTACTTCATGTTGCGCTCGTTCACCATGTTGATAGCTAGGATGGACCCAAGCTCCTTGCCATCCTGAGTGGATGCAGCTATCTTCATGAACGGCGCGTGCTTTATGACGGCCTTCACCGCGCGGGCTGCACGCTCTAACATGACTTCATCATGATAAGATTCGACCGAGGCGATCTTGGCCTCTTCCGGTTCTGGCAGCCCGGGTAGCGCCAACGTGAGATGAGACGGTATCGAACCCGTGATGATGCTATAGGCTAGTTTGTCGCTATACAGGCCACTTACGGAAAGCGTCATGAGCGTCTCGACATCAGACATCATTCTGCGCTCTGGGAGGTGTGCGGTCTGGATAGACGCTAACTTAGCCAAGCTATCCCTATCTCGCCATGCCCTGCCGTTAGAAAGCGTCAAGGCATTATCGAAACTAGCGCTCTTGAAGATTGATGTTGGATTGGAGGCCAAGGTGTCATTCATCATGGGCAGCTGCACGAATTCCATGGCAGAAGGTATATAGGCGTTGACATGGCCATGCAGATACATGACGGGATCCACCTTGGGATTCATCTTAGTGATGCTAGTAATACCGGGAACCTTAACGAGATTGAGCTTTGTATTGCTAATCACGTCAATGCCAACAATCGCAAAGCCGGCAGGGGTATCCCTGATAGCGATAACCTCGAATGGCATAGTGCTGAAGCTGCGATCGCTAGACTGATGCACGAACGCGCCCCACGCTCCACGACTGATGTTGCTAGCTGGCAACTTTACAGTACGAGCTGCTGGCTTGCCCAAGACGCGCTCAGTTACCGCGAAGGTATCATCAGAGATCACGAGCTTGGTCTGCGTGCGCTTGAAGTCCCAATCCACGACCGGCAAGACTAATGCGGTTTGAGGACCCTTATCCTTGAAGTAAACCTCGTACGAACCATACGAATTAACCTCGTCGGGCGAAGCTGTATGGCGCATAGCCTGCTCAAGAGTATAGGCTGTAGTATCTGCGGCGGTCTTCGTATTGAAGTCTCCACCACGCACTAACTGAGTGGGCAAGCCTAAGTTATCGCCCACCCTGTCAATGCGATCCAAGAGGCTATCAGGATTACTGTATCCATAGGCCCCCGCAAGCTTGCGTATCTGAGTAGCGTTAGCATTCTCTATATGAGCAATGTTGCTATGCGCAAACTTGCCCAAGAAGATATCGTAACTACCTATGCTACGCCTATATACAAGCGCACGATCATGCCACGCCTGCTTGAGATGATCCACGGGCTCATCTTTACTCTCGACGGAACCCAGTAGAACCTGAGCCGCTTGCTTGAATTGTGGCGTAGCGGTCATCCAGCGAGCCGGATTACTACGCAACCATTCTATGAGATCGCTCTTCTGATCGTTATCAAGCGTAGCAGCGATCTTGGCTAGGTCGGGATAGTCTACGCTGGCGATTACCGTTCTCATACCGGGCATGATCTTGTCCACGTGAAGCGCGTCACTAGTATCGGGCGCTCCAGAGATAGCCTGATCAGTCAGTCCGAGAGCTGGGCGATACGGCGAGGCATAGGCCGAAATTAGCCCGGGATCAGCATAGCGTAACTCATTATCAATGAAGACTAAATCGAATGGTACTAACTGACCATCACGAATAATGACTGGGAATTCTAACAGATGAGGGCCGCCGCTCACCGTAATGGTTCCAGAGGCATAACCCTCAACTAGATCTTGCTTTGTGAACTTCAGAGATACCGAAAACTGCGATCCCGATAGTTCTGGATGCTGGGTACGAAATATGCCCAAGACGGTTCCAAACCAAGTCTGAGGATCCCCGCCTAGATCAACATCGGCCGTCTTCTGTATGGCGTCTTCCCGGAATTCGAACACTCGCTGATTACGCAGATTAAGATTCTGGACCATAGATAGCCCTCCTATTGGCATGTCACTGTACGTAATACTTTAGCTCGATTAGTGCCCATGTCAATTCGTGGCCAATAATGTGAGATTTGCGGTATATACCAATTGATGGTATGCCATCATTCTGACCATTCAGGCACCTCGGTATAGAGCACCAAGGAACGCATGCTAAATACAGCAGGACACGCCTCTTCGAGTAGTATTTGAATGGTTTGGGCTATGGACTTGATCTCGCCCTGAGCGGCGGGGTGCAGTCTCAGCCTCAAGAAGTGCATCCATGTCCTGAAGTTGGCGGTCATGCGTAACAGGGTAGTAAAAGCCTGAGGCAATATGTAACGCGCATCTTCGCGGCGCATACCGTGATCCTGCAGTTGTTTGTAGAGATTATGAGCATGATTCAGAAAACCCAAGACGCCCTCTAAATCGTCAGGAGCGAGATCCGTAAATGCCTGAGGCAGGATCACTTCGTTCGGCTGAGCCACCGAGCGCTGTGATTCCTGTACATATGATGCCATACGATGCCGCACCAATTGATGAGAAGATACCCTGCTGAGATCAATCTCAAACGAAGCTGAAGCGTGTTCTAGTACGCTAACGTGTCCTGTAGTAAGAGCGTTCTCTATAGACCGCTCAATTTGCGCTCTTGTTGGTTCGTCCTTTTGATTGTTCTTACATAGCCATCGAGCCTGCGCTATGACCTCTTCAGCATTAGTGGGCACAACGTACACTAATCGCACCGCTGGACTAACCATACTAGTCATCATGGCTCCTTCCGTGAAACCACCCCAACATACTACGCGTAACCACTCGCGTCAAGGACCGCTATGCATGATAGCAGGCCATGGGTTGCACGCGTAACCCGCCATCCATTACTACCACCACAACGCGCAGAACTGGAAGCACTGTTTGGATCCAATGTTCGTATCCTGCAATTCGATATCACTCACAACCAGAATCTAGATAAGGCAATAATCAATTTTGATAGCATGTTATCGAGTCGGCATTACATTGCCGTAGAAGTGGTAGCATCCAGCAGGATTCTAGGAGCCCTGCTGCGTAGCCGTACCATACAATCTGGTACTATTCTAATACGTCCCGTTATGTCGCGTCTTCCCGAGCACTTAGTGATGCGCGATGAGTACTATAGCTTCGAAGGCTATGAGCGTATCATAGACATACGAGAGATCACCGAACACCTCATGCCGCCATATGTGCCTAGCGGTTAAATTTGGCTAAATTGGCCTCCACTTGTGGTATAAATGTAGTGAAGCTGAACAGCGACAATAGTGTCGCTACTTTCTAGGAGGCAATCAGAATGTCCCGAGCCATCTTGGTGCTCACCGGCATGGAATTGCGCACCTTCTCTCGGGGTACTGCTAAGTACTGCAGTACGAAGTGTGCCTTGAGATCCGAAAGCGGATCCTCTTGCAAGTTAAGGCTCAATGCTAGTGTTGGCGCCGTGGGTGGCGACTACATGCCACTACTACAACCCAGCGCTAGCTGTCCCATGCACGATTGCGATGTGGCATGTCGTAGCGTATCGCTAACCATGACTGAGCCATGATCGCCCCTCCAGATCTCGTGATAACACGAAGTGAAGCTGAACAGCGACAATAGTGTCGCTACTTTCTAGGAGGCAATCAGAATGTCCCGAGCCATCTTGGTGCTCATCGGCATGGTAATCATGGTCACCGGAGCCACCGTCGTCGACTCCCAGGCCCGCACTCAGGCCAGTGCCTGGGCCATCGAGCAGCTCAGGTCCCCCAATCCCATCGGAGACGCCCCCGTGCTGGCCAAGCACATGGCGGAGACATACCAGTCGACGGGCGCTATCACGGGCATCGGGAGCCGTGCGGTGGCGGCATCCGAGACCATCCAGAACGCCACAACCCCCGGAGCCGGGCTCATGGCTACGATCAAGTACCAGCCCGAAGCCCTGCTCGCCTTCGCGGGCTTCGGGCTCGTGCCCCTGCTGGCGGGAATCGTGAAACCCAAGTCCGAGAAGGCCAACAAGGCGTCCAGGCCCGAGATCGAGGTCACGCCCCCCAATAGGGGCTGACGCAAAAAAGAGAGGGGAGGGCCAACGCCCTCCTCTCTTTTTTATCTCGCTCCAGCTATCTCTTCAAAGGTGGTGATCTCGGGATCGAAGGTGAGTGGTATTTCTCCAACTGGACCGTTGCGTTGCTTGGATATGATTAGCGATACCCTTCTAGCTCCACCGTCCTCAGCTTGTCGAGCTTCGGCATTAGGATCATATAGGAAGGCCACAAGATCTGCGTCCTGCTCTAGGGCCCCAGATTCCCTCAGATCGTTCAGCGCGGGGGGGCCATTATGCACAGTAGTCTTACGGCTGAGCTGCGATAGCGCCACTACGGTGATATCTAGATCTTTAGCCATTGCTTTTAGATCTCTCGATATCTGCGATATTTCTTGCTGGCGATTCTCGCGATCAGATCCGCAAGACATGAGTTGGAGATAGTCCAAGAAGATCACTTCTAGCCCATGACGGCGCTTGAGACGTCTAGCCTTGGCTCGCATCTCGATTGGCGTAATTGCTGCGGAGTCGTCTATGTACAACGGCATGTTGGATATGGAGTGCCTAGCTTCGGTTACGATCCTAGTCCACTGGGCATCGGATATGATATTGTTCACGATGGCGCTGGGTCTGACTCGACTCGTAGAACATAGCAAGCGATTCATGAGCTCGTGTGTCTGCATCTCTAGACTGAATAGACCAACTGGATGGCCTTGGCCCGCCATGAATGCCGCCATATTGAGTGCGAAGCTTGTTTTGCCCACCGCCGGCCTAGCACCGATAATCACGAATTCACCGCGATGCAGACCGGAAGTATAGGCATCGAAGATCGGGAAGCCGGTTGATACTCCCGTGAGCGCCTCGCCACTACGTACGCGTTCTAGGTTAGACAGGCTAATCTCTAGTGCATCTCCGGCCTTGGCGAAGTCTTTAGTAACGCTATTTTCGCCTATGGCCAGAATGTCGTGTTCGGCTTTATCGAGCGTTACTCTTACGTCTTCGTCTACGTGGTCAAGAGCTCTGCGATAGATCTGACGAGAAGCCGAAATGAGCCTACGGCGCGTAGCGTATTGCTTGAGTTGTTCAATATGATCTCGCAGCATACCCATGAGCGGCAGATAAGATAAGAGTTCGGCTATGTAATCCTGTGCTTCGGCGGTGGATCCGAATGGCCTTGGATCGGGTCGTTCGAATTGTTCCATCACCAGTACAGGATCTATGGTCTTGCCTGACCTCTCTAACTCTAGGCACGCCTTAAATATCGCGGCATTTCTCGCATCATGGAAGTCGTCGCTACGTATCGCCGCCAGAACCTCTAAGGCACAATCCTTATCTAGTAAAACTCCCGCCAATACTTCGCGCTCAGAATCGAGCGCGCTAGGCATCACGTCAGCTTTAGTCAATATGGCACCTCCGTGGAAGCAATCTTAGCACAACCTATACCCGTCGTCAAGGCCCCTAATAATTGCCAACTTGCGTTATAAACACCATGGATCAGTAACCACTATCATGAGTTGATATTACCATTGCGGATAGGAGCGTGACCATGGGCACGGTATCATTAGGGCTATTGCTGGGTCCTAGAAAGCTCATCGCAAAGCTAGACTCCGATATTGAGCTCATGCTAATCCCCAAAATTGGACTAGCCTCGTGTGTTGAGTTGTGTTTTGGCGATGGCGATATCTATTACCTGAGAGAGATACAATACGAAAACGCTGGTGGTGTGTTGTGGGTTCTTGATGGCGACGGTCTTCTCGAATGTATGAAGATTCGCTGCTCATCTCGCAGAGAAGACGCATGGATGACAGCCGATCAACACGATCACGTCGTTAAGATGAGTCGTCTCCTATGCGCTGCCATACGCCACCTTGCCGCTGCTAACAATGCATCGTTTAGGGTATACGCACTGGGAGCGATGGCAACATGAAGTTCTATATCACGATATCTTCTATTGGGCTGTATATGACCCCAATGGTGCTAGAGGAGTTTGAGGGGCATGGTGTTATCAGCATACTGCATCGATATAGCGCTTTGCGGCATTCTATAGAATACGAAAACGCCACTATGCCAGAGAGTCAATACATAGCATGGTTAAACCTGGGAACCGGCATGCCTATATGCAAGATTAGGCCCATACGCCAATATCCCCTAGATCACTTGTGTTGCAGTCATGTCCGGGCGATTGACATGGCTCGCCATTGGCTGGCTTGTGCTCTGGCAGTCAGTCGTGGACACGGGGAGGCTCTAGATCTTTCGAAACCTACGGACTAGCAGGCGTTTCGGTATCCTCATCGTCCTCTTGGTCGGCGTCCTCAACACGACCATACTTCACCATACCGGCGTCGCTAGTACGTTCCGAGATCTTGTGCATCATGGGGCAATCCTTACACGGCATTCATATCACCCCCTATGGCACTTGTAATGGAACGCCATAGACGGATAACGTTCCGTTCACATTGAGTGCTCCCGAAACACTAATGGCTCCGCTGAGCGATATGCTGGGAGCTGATATCGTGATAGAGGATGCGCTCTGGATCTGTACGGAGCCAGTAGTAGTAACAGAGGCACCCACGGGCGTGATCTGAACGTGCGTCTCGATTCCTGGCTCGGCCCCCACGATATTGAGCTGACAAAAGGCGGCTGGATTGGTGGGATTGCCCCCTAGGTTCGCCACAATGCCTCGTAGTCCCGGCGCATTGAGTTGGAAGATGCTAGTGAAGTCGACCAAACACTCCAGAATCTTCCCTAATGCGTTATAAAGGAAGAGACCGATAGATGGTTGTCCCATGTCATCGGATCCAACACTCGCGTTCAGTACTGGTGTCGAAATAGCTATCTCGCTACCCACGATATTGCATACGCGATTCATGGGCTCTAACATGATGCCAGTACCTGGCGCGGCTTGGAGAACGGTTAGGCCATTGGATTGTAGCTCAAGCAAACCGCCGTCACGGGTCCCGAATCGTACATCACCTTGTACAACGTCTTGAGTCTCGCGCTCGGCATCGGACTGCTCGCCTTGTGTACCCGAGTAACCCAAGCATACCGCATCATCGCCACCCGACGTATGGCCCACAATGCATCGCGATCCTATTGGGGGCGCAAAACTTGCAGTGGGAGCAACGCCAGATACGGGAACAGATAGCAACATGCGATCGTCATTGTTATCATCCAGACGAATGTCGACACATCCGGTCGTTGGATCATAACGCTCCACAATACCATACGATATGCGATCCATGCTACCTCCAAGATAGTAATATGATACCGATACCCTAGCCAGTCAAGGAGCTCGATATGAAGATGCTCGTCACGCGTATCAGCGATTACTGCGGCTCGAATAGCGGGCGTACGCTGATCATCTCCGAAGAGGCTATCAAGTCACTGGGTGCAGCCTTCCTGATCATGCGTCCCGACACAACTGTGGGTGGTTATGGTTGCATACGCCATCGCGGATCATCCCTGGAACTATGCGACATCATAGCGGTGCCGGGAACCAGTAACTACGTCGATACGCGCGTGGCTTCGCCAACTCAGCGAGCCAAGCTAGAGGCGAAAACTCATCTGCCCATTAACCTGATATGGTCCATCGGATCCAAGCCTCTAGTACTGTCAGAATCAGCCCGCAAGGTCACACTACACAATGACGAGTCGGAATACTACACGCTCATCGTCCAGGACGGAGGAGATGCTTTCGCATGGGCTACCACCAATTGCGGTGGAGAGGCCGAGATCGAGGATCTCTATGTGCGATGGGAGTACGGCAGCTGGGGTGGCCTTGCAACCGAAGCTAAACTCGATGCCCTCAACGCCCCCGAATCATTCGACGGTCAGCCAATACCGCTCGTCATGGAGGATATAGTATCGCTAGATGACCCCAAGCCCTTTGTTCCCACCACATCTGTCGCCACTGGAACATACCAGAACACATGGAAAACGGGGTGGTCGGCGGCGGATGTCGTGGATGCACACACCGGCTCAGGCATGACCATGCATTGGCTACCCATGGCGAGCACGCAGATCCTCAATCGCCTCACGGCGACCATAGGAGGGCGCCAGGCGTATGGATTACGAAAGGCCCTGATGAGAGAAGCCCTGGGTATCGAGGAGTATCCTGAGGCAGCGCTAATACGAACAGTAGAATACCTGTCGCGTGACAGTAAGTCATCGGGAGGCCTTCCCTATGTATTCTTCTGCCAAGGCGCGAACCCCAGCAGTCCGATGGTGTTTCTCTATGGAGCCAATGAGTCCGAACTGCGCGAAACCGCGGCATGCCTATCCTCAGCATACTATTCCCTACGCAGACGACTGGTCAACATAGATCAGATCGCACAGGAAAAGCTGGATAAGATACAATGCGCAAGTGACGCTAAGTTCTATCCATTTAGCTAGGGGGTTGATATGCCATTATGGATGGGCGCCGCACTAGTCGCAGCAGTCATGACCATCGGGCGATTTATCCCAACATGGGCATATATCGCCACGGTATCCCTGGCAGCGGGGATTGTCATGGCCATGATCATGGGACTACGGCGCACCAACGCGCAGTTCTAGGACACCCAAGATGCCTGGGCGTACTAGTTACGCCCGGGCATCTTGGGCTAAAAGATGAGACCAACACAACGAAAGGGAAATGACATGCCGTATGTGACCATCAGCACCGAAGATCGCAGCGGAAACAGGCGCGAGTTCGTGCTAGAAGCAAACACCACCTTCGAACTGGCACTGCAGATAACGGGAATCAATCCCGGACCCGACGAGACGGTAGGCGTAACCAACGCCAGCGGGCGTCCCCTCACGAGCTTCACGGGACGCATCATGAAGATGGGTGACGTCATCACCGTCAGAGGACCAGCCACCGAGCGAGCCATGCTAGAGCCCGAGGTGGCCCAAGAGACGGCCGAGCCAGCGCCATTAGCCAGAGATGCGGCGGTCGCCGCCACGCCAACGCCGCGTAACGTCCCATCGCAGTTCATCGTGATCTGTGATCCGGGTCGGCCCCTGACAATGCACGATACGGTCGACGAGGCCAACAGGGCAGCAAGCGCGGACGTGACCCTCGAGGGTGCGTCAATAGCGATGGTATACAAGGCCATCAGGCGCTACACGCCTCCAGCCCGCACCGCAGTGGTCGAAGAGCTCTAGAAGCAACAATAGCGTGGGCGTGGCCTTCGGGCTACGCCCATGTTTCTAGTGGGGTTTCGTCTAGTTCTAATCCACCATAGAGTGGATGTCGGAGTGATTGTGCCGTAGTGCCACGCGCCATGACCCTTATTTTTTTACCCTCGAATTCAGGCCAATGTTGCATCATGTATTGGCGCAGATTATCGTCTAAACCCTTGCCAGATCCCACATTAACTCTATGTCCAGCCGCGTCTTCTACAATCAAGGAACCCACGCCACCAGCAAGATCGCCACGTCCGGGATTGTAGCCCACGACCTTGCCGACATAACTATTCCACAACTTATGCCGATAGAGAGGACTTGCGCCTAGATCATCCTCACGCGCCAACACTACGCCCTCGCCACCTTCGCGTTGTATGGTGTCTAGTAGTTCGCGAGGCGCGTTAGACATGCGCGGTCTGGTGATATAGGGATTACTCATCTTCTTGACCAAGTCGTCTAGGATGGCTTTCTTTTCGCCATATGTAGCTCCGGGCATTCCTACAATGCCCCAAGGCGCAAACATGATTTTGCCTTCGGTGCGCTGAGTTTCTAACGCCCTGACTGGATTAGAATTCAGTATACCCGACAGCGTAGTAAAACCCTTGGGGTGATAGAGTTCCCCAGCAATCGTCATGCCCACATATTCAGGCGGTATCTTCGCGTCTCTAATCCATGGCACATGATGCTCGCGGATCAGCGGTTCTCCATGAGTGCCACGGCGCCTACTGGTTAACGTCATACCATTGCGATTGAGTGTGGCATACATCATAGCGCCATCTAGCTTTTCGCTAGCTATGTATCCGGCTTCGGGGACCTCACCCTTCCAGTCCTTATATTTACCGCGCTCTTCCCAATGGCGCTCTTGTGGGAGATTACGCATGACCACGAAATACTGTTTGGGATCGCTCGTCCGCGCCTTGAGCGTCAGTTTGAGATTACCAATATTCTTATCGTGTATGTACAAGTCGTATGTGCCATTATTGTTACTATGCAAGACGCCGGGATGTTTTTGTACAAGATGGAATGGCCCGGCTCCATATTGCCCCTTGGGAATATTACCACTCAGCGTGGCATATTCTGGCACATGGTCAGGTTGATGTATCCACGTAGCAGTAGTTCCGGGGACGCCTGATAGATTTTCGCCAGGCACAACAAACGAAATCGATCGATCGGGGAGTCCTATGCGGAGATCATAATGCGTGCCACGCCTTAGCGCGTCATGTCGCTGAATGCCAATAACTACAGGCTCGTAATAATGCGAACCTATAGGCGTCAAGCCCTCGTGGGGTACATGTATCGCCCTCTGAAAGATATCAGGGTTATCTGCCTTTTTTAGCATGGCGCTAAGAGAGCTCATCGAGCCTCCAGATAGATCTGTCTAGCCTTCGATATCCACAGCGATGGCACAGCGCTAATACGCACAGCTATCAAGAGCTGATAGGGCGAAGCGGGTAGCCGGCCACCGCTCTTAATATTGCACGTAAAGATGCCGTTGGCAAGTGTGTAACTACCCAGAATAGCATTCGTCACGTCATTGCCTTCGTTATCAAAGACATGAAGAATACGAGTAGCCCACGAAGTACCACCGGCATCAACAAATTGCTGGGCCATATCCATGGTCACTATGATCGAGTTCGAAACCGGCTTCACCGATACATTGGTATCCAGAGATGAGGAGCCCCCACCCGATGGCGCCTCTTCGAGTGCCTTGGCGGTGAATCTATCGCCCACGGAGTTTTCGATGAGTCCATCGACACGCTGAGTATCCGTATAGACATCATCAACCTTGCCCTCAACCGTAGAAACATCCATACCAGTAGCGGCATCATAGTCAGTTAGACCCTGTTCGCAAGCTTTTTCTACTTCATCTCGGTCTAAAGCTCCCATAGTGATGGTCACGGCCCCTCCTGAGTTATCAGTCAGAGTATGAACACCGCGCCGCCTGACTTCTCCTCCGGTACAAGAAGCATCAAGGA
>ERZ795055.742-NODE-742-length-29102-cov-8.416015_pt1 | contig 29102 bp, 31 predicted proteins | sample MGYA00375139_ERZ795055 | MGnify/ENA primary metagenome ERZ795055 (study PRJEB30184, sample SAMN05720283) | anaerobic digester metagenome | isolation source: active sludge of municipal wastewater-treating anaerobic digesters | place: USA | collected 2015-01-23 ... | reverse complement strand
TAATTATTAGCCGTTTTCAATGGTAACATTGATTATTATAACATCTTAAATTGCTTGAACACCCTAAAGCCTATTTATAGTTGCAGAACTTTGAAAGTTCACGTATAATGCAATGATGAACAAATAATAGGATATTACAATGGGCAATAAGCAGGTAAGACAAGATAAACAAGATTTGTTGCAAATACCAGAGATGGATAATTACTTTGCAAGTTTGAGTGGTAAGATATACAGCACAAAAAGAAGCCTAGAGCCTAAGGAGTTGAGTCCTTACTTGCATTATGGTAGAAGTAAAAGCCCATATATGAGAGTTAAGATAGACAAGAAACTTCAAATGTTACATCGTGTATTGGCTTCTATTCATGTGGGGAGACCTCTTCTTAAATCAGAGGTAGTAAACCATATTGATGGTAACACTGTAAATAATCACTTAGATAATCTTGAGGTGGTCTCTCAGCGTGAAAATGTACAACACGCTGTAGCAAATAACTTATACTGTTCAGGTAATGATTGGTATAAGGCTAGAGGGATTACTAAAAGCTTGTAAACTTCAACGACTATCCCGTAGGGGAGTAGGGTTCAAGTGAACTCGAAAAAGGATGCATCCTGAAATATGGATGAAGATATAGTCTGGTCTGCATAGGAATATGCAGAAGTTCATAAGAGAACTGGTGAGGATTAACGATACTCATTGAACATTACGTTACAAAGAAGGGGAGCATTTGCTGGTTACTTACCAATTATGCATGGTGACTTTGATGAACTAGCCGATTTACTCCATGCTACACCAGCTGGATTGAATGTAGGGTGGATTATACCACAGAGTTTCATTGATGACTTAGACAACAATGTACCAGAGGCTATACGACGTTACCAGAAAGTCTTGAAGGTTAAGATGATTACTGGCAAAGGATACTTCTTCTTTATTGATAAAGCTAATGCCTTGCGTCCTATAGACTACATTGATAATGATTTGGATATTAAAGCATCAAATTTGTGTGTAGCACCAGAAACATTGGTACTTACTGACGCTGGTCATGTAGAGATAAGCAGTCTAGTAGATCAAGATGTTACTGTATGGAATGGAACTGAATGGTCTAAAGTAATAGTTAGACATACTGGAGTTGATCAAGAGTTGGTTAAAGTTGTAACAGATTCTGGACAAGACTTGGAATGTACTCCACAACATAAATTCTATGTAGTTACAGACTACAGTGGAAATACAGTTGAGAAAAGAGCACATGAATTACAGAAAGGGGATAAACTTATTAGACTGTCAACACCAGTTATTGAAGGGAACGAAGTGCTATCTCATCCCTACGCCAATGGATTCTACACAGGTGATGGTTGTTCTTTTAAAGGAGATTCTATTAATGGGTTGCAACCTAAATTCTTTACTCCTGACAGTAACTACACTATAGCGTCTCGTGTAGAGTGGTTAGCAGGTCTACTTGATTCTGATGGATGTCTGTTAACTAATGGTGACTCACAGACATTACAGGTTGCGTCTACTGAGAAGGAGTTTCTTAAAGAAGTACAGTTGATGTTACAAACACTAGGTGTACAGAGTAAGGTTAAACATGCACGTGACTCTGGCTTGTATAATCTTCCTAAGAATGATGGTAGTAATACCCTTGGTTTGTATGCATGTAAAGATGTGTACCGTATTCTTATAAGTGGTAATGGAGTTAATACATTGTTGTCTTTGGGTTTGAACACACGTAGACTAAATATAACAAATCATGTTCCTAACAGGAACTGTGAAAGATTTGTAACAGTGCAAGAGGTTGTGTATACTCGTAGGCGTGATGATACATACTGCTTCACAGAGCCTAAGAAACATTTAGGAGTGTTTAATGGTCTACTTACAGGACAATGTAGTGAGATATCTCTACATTCATCTAAAGAGTATACATATACTTGTGTACTATCTAGTATGAATCTGGCTAAGTATGATGAATGGAAGGATACTGATGCAGTGTATTGGTCTACAATCTTCTTAGATTGTGTGGTGTCTGAATTCTTATACTTAGCAGAGAAGATACCTGGTTTAGAGAAGGCTGTGGCATTCACAGAGAAGGGTAGAGCATTGGGTTTGGGAGTCTGTGGTTTACACACACTGTTTCAAAAGAGAGGGATACCATTTGAGAGTTTAGACGCACAGTTTCTTAATGGTGAAATATTCAATAAACTTAGTCAAGAAAGTAACAGAGCATCATATGATATGGCTGAGAAGTTAGGGATTCCAGAGTGGTGTCAATCTAGTGGTCGTCGTAACACACACACAATGGCTATTGCTCCTACAAAGAGTACAGCATTGATCATGGGAGGTGTTAGTGAAGGGATTAACCCTGATCAGGGTATGACATACACCCAGACTACAGCAGCAGGTGAAGTAGAAAGGATTAACCCTGTCCTATTGGACATTATGAAAAGTAGAGGTGTGTATGATGATAGACATGTTAGCGATATTGTTAGTGCTTTTGGTTCTGTACAGGCTGTAGACTGGTTATCAGATGAGGAGAAGATGGTATTTAAGACTGCCTTCGAGATAGACCAAGCGGTTGTATTACGGTTAGCATCGCAGAGACAGAAGTATATTGACCAGCTACAAAGTATCAACTTATTCTTCTCAGCTGAAGCTGGCGAAGAGTATATATCTAAGATACATAAAATGGCATTCAAAGACCCTAACATTGGATCTTTGTATTATTGTTACAGTAAAGCTGGTGTTAGTGCCAGTGATGGATGTGTGGTTTGTCAATAAGGAGAGATTATGAGAGAGGAAGAATATATTTATGTCACTTCTCTAGAACTTAGAGATATGAAATTTGTAATTGAATCTATTGAAGTAACATCATATCTCAAGGACATTTACAAAAAAGGGCCAAGAGATTTAGCGCCAATAAGAAATTATGCATCAGGAAGAATTACATTCGTACATGAAGATTATTTAAGATTTGGATTTAATTGGGTATCCTCATGGAATGAGGGAAGATTAGTAAAGTCTCTCAATACAGGAATGAGTATATTCGATTTAGATTTACAAGCAAATTTCAGACTATTGGGCACTGGAGAAAAAATAGACCCATTGGATGATAACCTACCACCCATATCTTTCTGGACTGATGAAGTGGTGAAGATGTTGAATCAAGATTACATTTCCAAAGAAGTGTAGATATTATGAGAAAGAATATTATGACTTTGGATGTTATTAAAGCTATCAAGCAAGAGCAATACTATACATTCCCTGATACACACGTTGTAGTGTGTTGTCTTTCTCTACATAATGGGTATCATGTTATTGGTAAGAGTTATTATGTAGACCCAGATCGATTTGACGAACAGTTGTCACGACATGCTGCGAGAGAGGAAGCTCTTAACCAAGTGTGGACGCTGGAGGATTATGCGATGAAGGAACGAGTGATGAATGCTAAAGATATTGAGGAGGGTGTGTAATGGAAGGAATTAAGTATGACCAAGGGAAGAGTAGGATGGAACTAGTTGATCCCAAGTGGTTGTTATCTGTTGGGTATGTTCTAGGACATGGCGCAGAGAAGTACGCACCTGATAACTGGAAGAAGGTAGAAAAGAGTAGGTATGTAGCAGCAGCTATGAGACACTTGTTAGCTTATATGGATGGTGAAGTGTTTGATCAAGATAGTGGGTTGCAACATATAGCCCACGCTTCTACATGTTTAATGTTCATCTATGCACATAACACTAAGGAATGAAGATACAATTAGCTATGCTACTATTCATCATATTGATGGTAGTAGCTACTCAGTTTGGGCAGAGTAGTATGAAACAGAATGAAATCTACAACATCAATGGTGATGTACAACACAGGAAAAGGTTCACATGAATAAGTTTTATAACCTACATGACGTCCTACTAGACTATTTAGAGGAGGAGATATATTCTGGAGTGAATACACAATACTCTTGGGAATTACCAGAAGAGAATGTAAGTATTAAAGTGACAGTAACAAAGATTAAAGATGGAGATGCAACACAAAACAATACCAGTGAATTTCAGGTTCACTGATAAAACTCCTCGTCAGAAACCTCTGTATTGCATTAAAAGATAGTCGTTGATACCTACATATCAATAATCATCCATAATGCAGTACAGGGCCTCCTACACCTACTACAATTGATTTAGCTGTCTCCCCTACGTTTTGGCACATCCCTCAAGTAGTTTTCAATAGAAGAGAGCTTAGAATTTATAGGAGTTAGGAATGTAATCAACATTTGATTCATTTCAAACCTAAACTCTTTAAAATCTGCATGGCTCGGATGATCTTCAGCAATCTTCAACCGCACATCAGCCACACTCACCGCCGTATTTTGTATATCTCTTTCTATTTTATCCACGTTAGATAGCAACCTCTTTATCAAGAAACTTATTATGGTTGACACAATACCTAATACGGATAGCCCTACCGTTATCCATTCATTACTTGTCATTATCATCTCATTTTATTTTCTGCCCAAGCTAACACCTGACCAGCTGTTTTCCCTTTTAATACTTTCTCATTGCTTCTAATGGCATCAGCAGATGCTATATCTTCTATTGGTGTGTTAGGATCTGCTTTAATGATCTTAGATGCAGTACCTACACCAGCGAAGTGAGCAAGATAAGTATTCCTGTCGTTAGCTTCAATTCCTTTATTTTGTAGTATATTTTGATTATCTTTAGTTAACCCTCCTAGTATTTTTACATGGAAATCTTGATCATTGATCTTGTTAAGAATCTCACCACTAGTTAAACCCTCAGCTTCTTCTGGTGCAAACTTCTTAACACTATCAACCCAAGTCTTTTTAGTGAATTGACCAAGACCAAAAGCACTGGTATCAGCATTCTTAGCTTTAGGATTACCAGCACTTTCAGCTTGAATAATCTTATCTACTACTGAACTACTTGATTGATTACTTTTTTTTTGAGGTTCTTGTTTAGAATCCCCTTGTATACCAAATGCACCACCATGCATACTATTGATAATATTAGCAACAGCATTAGTACCTTGTCCACTAAGAACACTAATACTATTAATACTCTTATTATATCGTGAAGCATAGTCTGTATTCAATTTCAGTTGCAGCTGTCTATTAGATGGTACCTCGTAACGAACACCACCACCCGGTAGGGAAGACACTGACACCTTGTCAAATCCAACACCACTTTCTTCAATAGTCTTATTAAGACGTGTTCCTAGATTAACAATATAGTTATTAACGTTATCAACCATCTCTAATACTAAATCATCGCCAGCCCCTTGTATGTTAGCTCTAGCACTAGGGTTAGCTAAGTAGTCATTCAAACTATCCATGTATTTGAAATGATCTTGTTGTGATAACCTACCGTTCTTCTGAGCATTATCTATGTTACCAAGAATAGTCTTGAAGTCTGCATTCTTACCTCCTAGTAGTATATCTATAGAAGCGGTAGCCGCATCACTCTTACCTGGTGTCAACTCCTCACTGTTAATCAACCCTTTAGTCTGATGTCCACTAGCCAATGAATCATCCAACAAGCCCGCTATGGCTGTCATAAGGCGCTGTGATACAGATGCATTCCTAAGTACCATCTTCTGTACCAGAGCATCAGGCATACTTTTAAGAGTGGTTATAGCAGCAGGGTTAACAACTTTATTCACTTCCAACTGCCCTATATTCCTTTCATACTCCTCTTGATTCTTAACAATGCTCAATCGTGTAGCTTGTGTTTTACTATCTCTAATACCTTTCATTAAAGATTCTACATGAGAATCAAATCTTTTAAGAATACGTTCCCCTTCAGGGAATCGAAACATCCCTTTCTCTTCTAAGAATCCAATCAATTGATCTCTTTGTAATGGTACTATATCTTGTTCTAACCTATTAATCTGTTCTTCAGCAGGGAGACCACTCTCAACTACACTAATGAAGTCTTGGGACACACCAGCTATGTAGCCATTGTAAGTGCTATTCCCTTTGTTACTAGCCCATTGTCTAGCTTGTTGAGAACTAGTAATCTGTTCCACCTTATCACCAGTAACCACTTCTTCAACCAAACTCTGTTCATATAATCGCTTGTTCAACTCCTCTTGAACTTCAATCTGATAATCAGGATCTGTCTGTAATCTAAACCTATCCACATTAGGAATATTATGTTTAGCTACCGCTGAATTCAATTGCTTCAATCCTTCAGCACGTGCCTTAGCTTGTTCATCTTCTACTGGCTTAGGGTCTCTAAGAGAGGATACACCAGATAACTCAAGAATACGATTGCTCTCTTGAATGATAGCATCTGCTGCACCCGGATTAGCATTAACATGTTGCCTAGTGATAGCCATAAGCCTGAGCTTAAGATCAGACGGAGTCATTAACCCTTGGTCAACAGCCCTCTTGTAGGCTTGTGCTTGTTTACGGAAACTCTCTGGGTTCTCAGATGTACTCTCTACTCTACTTAGTGCTTCTGATACATTAGCATCACTACTCTTAAGAGCGTCTACTAAGTCTGGGTTCTGTTGCAATAGAGCAAAGTCATTGATAGCACTGTTAATATCTTTATTAACTTGTCCACGAATATACCCTTCTTGAATCTTTAATCCATCATTAACTAAATCTGTAGCAGCGTCTGCGAATGAGTCAAGCACCCCACTCTTTGTTTCCATAGCAGATACTCTAGTCGCTGTAGCAGCATTGGTAAGTTGAGCTGCCACTGCAAACCCTTGACCAGCAACAGCTCCACTTTGGTCTACAACACCAGCTCGTACAGGTTCTTGTTCACTGTTTGTAACTCTTACTGAAGCATCAAATTGTGCCATTTGTATTCCTAATATCTATATAGATAAGAGAACCGCCTTTCGGCAGCTCTCTTGCGTTGATTACTTGGGAACCATCCCTTCTCTTTGTAACATTTCGAGAAACTCTTTATCCCTTTCTGTACCATTTGATAACGTAGATACCATATTGGAGATATATCTGTCATTCTCTTGAGTATGATGGTCAAGAAGATATAACATAATACTTTCCTTTCTGGTAGTGTAACTATCCCTATCCATAGATATAAACTTGTTCATAATCTCCTCTTTATCAGTTTCGTTAGTCACTGAGTTTAGGATATTACTTCTACGAACATATTCCATGAAGTCTGGATCACCTACCTTACCTTTCAGTTTAAGCATACCATCATGTAATTCTTTAGCTCTGTTCTCAATGAAGGTATCTCTTTCTTTCTTATTAAACTGCATAGAGCGCAAGCGAACCTCTTGCTGTGATACAATACCAAACATCTGAGCGATAGCATGAGTGTAATTAAGCTCCAACCCTAAATTATTCCCAAACTTATCTTTCTTGTCACCCAACTCTTGTATCATCATAGCCTTAGCATAGTTGTTATAACCAGAAGTCATTTCAGCTACTTCAGTCATTACCATACCTAAAGCTTCTACAGTTTTAAACTCTTTAGTTTTCCATAGGTTATTCATATCTGTAACAGCACTAAAAGCACTGCCAACAGCATTAGTGAATGGGAACCTAGGATTATCCGTTTTCTGTCCAGTAGCAAACATCAGCGTAGTGTACAGAGTATCTATTACAGGAAGATGATCACCTTGGAATGGTGCCACCCTATCAGTTATAGCTAAGTCTGAAGGGGGGAGATCAGGATCGGATAACATCATGTCAATACTCTTATTCAACAAGAGGTCAACCATCCCACCCTTATACTTCTCATACAGATCTTTCATATCTTGCGAGAATCCTTCTGTATGCTTATCTATCAGGTTATATATCATTGTAGCACCCGGTACACCAGCAGTACCCCATAGAGCCAACCTAGCACCAGCAAGTTTAGCACGCGGCCCTACTATCTCACCCGGTGCCTTCTTGAGAGTCTTAGATGAGAATACTTGGAACATCTGTTTATGTACGATAGCTGCGAACTGTGTTAATACTCCCATGTATCCATCTTGGTACGGGAATGCACCAGCTCTAGTATTCATACTTCCCATAATATCCCACCCATCAGCCGCTATACGTCTAATGTTTGTTGGTGTATTCCAGTCCAACCCCGGATTAAGTTTCTGCCATCTTTCCTTAGCAAATAAGAATCCAGCCATATCAGCCATCATCTGTGCTGGTGTATAACCCACCTGCTTACCCACTTGTCCGGGCTTACTTAACACTTGTTGTGGTAGGTTCATAGCAGCCTCCCCCAACCCTTGTACCAATGGTTTACCTAGTTCATCAATACCACCAGCTAACATCATATTCATGTCTACAGCTTGTGGTAGTCCAGCATCATATATAGCATCAGCAATCTTATTAAACTCTGCCTTATCTGACAATGATATATTCTCTGCCAACCTTCCCATAATACCAGCATAAGGTTTAGAATGTCCAGCCCTACCCAACATATTAACTAACAATGCTGGAAGCATCTTCATACTATTAACAGCGAAGTTAGGGGAGATAGCAGCAAACTCAAGAATCTGAGGTGTCTGTACAACCCATTGTGCTACAGGACTTAGATTGATAAACAAGTTATTACTTAAACTTTTAATACCTTTTCTAAACAAATCTCCTTTATTAGCCAGATCCCTAACCAGATCAGAAGGGACATTTAGTTTATATCCTTCTAACACATCCGCTAATGTGTGTCCCACACTCTTCCACACTTCATCAGATAGGTTTAGTTTATACCGTTGGTTAGAATATTGTTCAAACAGACGCTGTGCTGTCTTAAATGCTTTAACATGCTGCTCAGTAGCATTAACTGGTAAATAGATGTCATGAATGGTATTAGGGAAAGATCCTTCTTTAATGTAATTACCAAACTCTTTAAGGAAGTTCTTTTTAAAGATAACGTCATAATCTTTCCATGAATCCATACGGGCTATAGTTCGTGAACGATTAACCAATGCCACAAATGGATCCTCTAATCTAGAAAATCCATCCACAGTAGGTAGTCTGTCGCCACGAGTTTTACCAAAGGCCGCCATATCTTTAAACACTTTGTAGTCGGTCACAATAGCATTACCAGTATCACCTCTCTCTCTAACCAATGATACCTCATCATTAGGATATTGAGCTTTCAACCTATCAACCATCACACCACCATCTATCTCATTCCTAGCAGCTGCTATAGTAGATGTATGTTCTTTCCTTAGGATATTAATATCTGTTACTCTAGTACCATTCTCAGTAACTCCTTTTGGTGTGCGCTTAACATACCAGTTCTCAGTATTGATCCTAGGAATATACCCTTCAAGTTTAGGTACTACACTATGTGGTAACATATTCAAAGAGGATGCAACATCATCAACTACAGCGTATGTGAATTTCTCACTACCACGAGTAATAGGTGTATCCAACCCTACTATAGTTTTACCTACAGTCTGTGATCTAGCAATACCAGTCTTAGTACCAAAGTCATACACTTTACGGACAGTAGAAGGAACTGTATTCACTTTATTACCAATCCCTAAGAGATCACCATTAGCTGCGTAGATCCCTTGTTTATTCTCAGAAAGCATCCTAGCACGTTCATTCCTATTAGTCCAGTTCCATAAATAATCAGAGTTTCGTTTAACCAACTCTTGCTGTCCTTGTAGATGATCTAAGCTCTTCTTATCAAGGTAAGGGAACATAGAGGCTATATCACCCCTGCTCATGTATGCTTGGTTCTCAGCAATGTTATTAACAATGGCATTCAACTCTTTAGGATGTGTTGTATTCCTAATCTCCTTCTGTAACACCAAGAACCCTTCTTCAATCTTAGATGCATTGACACCAGCAGAGAATCCACCTTTAGTTACCCATTCGTCAAGGCGCATAGTAGCAGGTAGAATATACTTACCTAACCAACTACGACCTAAACCATTAGCACCAATACCCATAATAGAAGCATCTGTACTACTGTTACCAAATACTCTAGCGGAGAATGGATCATACTCTTTGTTCCAAAGAACATCTACATAGTATTGTCCACCATTATCTGTGACAATCTTAGTTTCATAAGATGATGTAGGAGTGTTAGTAAAGGTTGTTTTAATGTTCGCCTCTGCCAACTCTGCTTCTCTGAGAGTATTAAACCCAAAATCTTCATTCTTACCATAGCGAGCATTCCCTTTAATATGGGTTAAACTCTCCTCAAAAGAGGAATTAGGTACTTGATAATGAGCACCACGAGCTTGTTGTAATGTCTCATAAATAATCTTTCTATCTGCTGCCCTTTCTGTTGTATTGACTAAATATGGATCAAGTTTAGCATCATCAAACAACTTACGAAACTTCTCATCCTGTTGTAATATCTTCTTGTAAGCATCTGGATTATCACGTATAAATACAGCATCGATCTTTGGGAGAACAATACTACCTAATAACTCACCGGGTGATGTACCAGCTGCTGTAGCAGCACTAGGATTAAGAATAGCTTGAGCACCCACATTACCAGCATGTGTAGGATTAGCTGCTATAGTAGACCCAATAGGTGATCCCGGATTAACTGAGGGAGTCACTGTATTAACTGGAGGGACTGTTCCTTGGACACTCGGTGTAGCTGGAGGTGTTGGCACCACTGCACCGTTATTCACACCAGTAGGAGGATTACTAGCTATATTTTGTGTATGGTTAGCTGCCGCTGTAGCTGCTTGTTTTGTTATAGGTTGTGATTTACCAAAACTAGATGCTTTATTTTTGATAAAATGATATAACTTCTTTTCACTTTCATTAGTAACCCTAGGTATTAGATTCTTCAATAACTTAATAGGTGAAGATATTGCCTTACCACCAAAGAAGGTATCCAGCAGTCCAATAGCATTCTCAAACTGTTCTTCCCATATGCTCAACTCACCTTGCAACAGCATATCTTGGATAGCAGACCATCTGTTGTAGTCTGTTCCGGGAAGATTCTTAATATCTTCCAACATAGCTAATGTCATCTCTCTACGTTGTTCAGGATCAAGGGTATTACGCATGATACTAGCAATCTCTTTATTATTTGTACCAACAAGAATATATGATTGTATTGTATCAAACACCTCTTCATCTGTATCTACACCTAGACGATCTCTAAACTTAGCATTAATATACGCATTAGTACCAATGGATGTACCCGGGATGAGAACATCTCTAGCCATACCAGCAAGCATACTAGAGGCATCTTGATTGAAACCAACTGTGGAGGTTTCTCTAGCCAGTGTGGCCTCTTGGTGTCTCTCTAAGTTGGCGTTAAGAACATCAACTAATTTATCTTGGCTGATTTTGTTATCAACAAGATCATGATCGTCTTGAGTAGCCACCTTCTCAATATACTTATCTCTAAGGTTTGGAGGAGTTGTTCCTCTAACATTATACGCATTTAATATTCTTTTACGTTGTTCTAAAGGAATAGTAGCATCAGATAAAGCATTTACAACTGCCTGCCTATGCATCTCAGCACTTTCACCTTCCCACACACGTAACTCTTGATCATACAGAGAGGATTTACCTGTAGTCTCAAGATCAAATCTCACTTGTTCAAAGTTGGTATTAAAATCACCTTCTGCTAAAGAAGATGTGTAGAATGCCCTATCATTCACTTCTTTCTGTGGTAGTACTTCAGCAGTGTCTACTGGAGGTATTACAATGTTCTGTTGTTCAGCTTGTATATCATCACTAGGAAGTGTGATACCAGAATCAATCGCTTCGGATTTAATATCTTGTTCTGGAGAAGATGTAGCATCCGCTATGACCCAACTACCACCAACTTGACCAGATTTTGTAACTCCAGATGCTGAGTTTTTGAATATATCTAATAATCCTGCCATTTTATTTATTCCCGAATATTGAGTCTAAAGCTGAAGTTGTTTTACCAGCACCAAAGACTGCTCCAAACATACCAGTACTACCACCCACACCACCAGTTACACCAGCAGTAATAGCACTCTCTGCTAACCCACCAATCTGTGCAATAGAGTTTAGACCAGACAGAGATTTGTTGAGTTTAGCCTGCACAATCTGTGATTGTCCACCAAGAAGAGCACTCTCCCCCTGTAACTTAGCAACTCTACCTTGTGAGTCTAGTGCTTTAGATTGTATTTCAGCATCTTTATCTTGTAATCTATTAAATATATTAGCAATTCCTAGTGTATTCTGGAAACTAGAAGTCAAAGCTCCTACAGCCCCTGTGACAGCCGCACTATTAGACTGCATACCTGAGGCTACAGCAGATGATATTAAACCAGCCCTGCGAATCCTAGCGCTTCTGACACTCTCTATACGATCTAATTGTCTCTGTTGTCCAAGAGCAGCTCTACCTAGCTCGAATTGTTCTTTAGCTAACCCTGTTTGAATCTCAGTCTCTTTATTAGCTTCTACAGCTAACGCCTGTTGTTGCTCAGCAATCCTCTTCTGTTTCTTGGCAGCTTTCTTTTTCTTCTTTCCACCAATAATACCAGTAACAGCTCCTATTACCATTGACTTTCCTTAATAATTATGATATAATGCAAACTAGTTTGAACTTTAATTAACAATTTAGTTCAAATACTTTATGTTCGTCGGGGCAACTACGGCAGGGACATGATGTTGAAGGATACTACTGTGGGTGATGTACAAAGTATCCAGCGTGGGCTGACCTAGAGCGCGTACATTTACAAGTAATAAATGAGAGAGGCGGTGAGGGACATGTATTGCACATGTGAAATCGAAGTCCTTATTTATTGTTGTAAGATAGTCTAGGGTTACATAGAAACTTCAAGGTTGCGCACTGTTAGTGTGTTTGTTACAAAGCCTAGGAGATATGAGCTGCGTATGCGCTTAACTGCGTAGGCGCGAGCTTTATATTTCTTAAGGTTGATATATATTAATAGCAGTGCCTGAGCACTGCATATAATAATATATTATAGTTTAAACAACCTATCTCCTTCAATACTGATCCCAGTATACTTAAATCCAAATGCTTTAGCCCACTTACAGTTCTCATCTTCTACAGGGAGACAGTATATATTCTTAATACCGTTACTATGTAGATAATCTACCACTCCCTTCCATACCCTAAGACTCTTCTTCATTCTTGATACAGATAATGGTTTGTACATTTCATTATGTACAAACACACCATTAATAAGATCCCTCTCATTCTCAATCGTTAAGAATATATCTTCATCTTGATATACAGCTGTCTCTTCCAAATACATATCCGTTCCTTACTATCCAACTGGGTTAGCATATGTATCAATAGCCCACCCTAGTAGTATACAATCTTCTCCACACCCTGCACTATACTTAATAGCTAGACTTCGTCCACGTCCTCTAAGTTTATTCTTAGTAATAACAACAGTATCACCGTAATCAAAAGGTTGATTAACAGTAGTAGTTGTAGGAATCTTCTTAAGCAATCTATAAGCTTCAAATGGCACTCCCCACTTACCTTGAGCTGTACTATTATTCCATTCCCACTGTGGTTGAATCTTACAGCTACTTTTATTAGCTAGAGTTCCCACTTCGTCCAAGAAATGTGTCTCAGTTCTTGTAAAGAATGTATGTAAGTATATACTCTGCTTTTTACGCATCATATCTTCTGTAAAATGGTATCCAGCAATCAGGTAAGCATTGTATGTTTTACCTATACTATCTATACTTCTCCAATCTACAAACTTGTAATCATGATACTCAGACGCAAAGATTTTAGTATCATATGTAGTAAGATACTTAAAATTTTCTCTTCTTCTGTCAGTATTCCTCTTAACAGCCCGATGTACAACATGAGTACCAGTGATGGTAGTATCGTTGTATGTATTAACTGTATCTGCAACTACATAAAAGTCAGGGATTTGTATGTAATCCCTTATAAGAGGCCCTTCGTTATGTTGTAAATCATTGTAACTGAATGATCCTAGTGTCAAGTCTAACACCAGCTCCCTATTATAACTATCATAATTCTCTATAATATTAAAGTCAGTGTCGTTCTGCTCGACATTACATAGTGGTATAAATTTATCTGTCATGCTTCCACCTTAATAGCCTTTATTTTTAATGTAGTGACTGATACATTAACTGAGACGTAAGATGTTAAGTATATTCTGGCTCCTAAATAGCACATATTACTCGTGCTGTATGAGTCTGAGAATGTGTCTATCTGTAGTCTATCCGTCCTAGTAGTAGATGTATATTTATCAAAGTTCATAACTGAGCCACCAACAATAGGTAATCTTCTGAATTGGTACAGTCCGTAGGAATTAAGTAACACTGGTGGATCCCCGGGTGGAGCGTATTTTGTTGCATCAACTACTATAGCAGATACAGAAAAGCCAGTATCATACTTAAGTATAAATGAGAACTCCTGATGTGTAGCTCCTACTAAATTAACGGTACCATTAACCTGCACAGAGTCAGGTGAATTATATACTATAGAACAGTGTCCTAAACTCTGACTACCAGAAGGGCCAAATGGTTTGCTACTCTCTGTGTCGTATATGTCAGCACCAAACGTTATGGTTGTGCCTGAGAATGATACATTATTGAATCTAGTTGGCCCCGGTTTATATTGTACGATCCCTTTAGTTGTAGACACAGGAATTATTTTTACATCAATAACTGGCTGAGCACCGTATGATTTTGTAGCTACTGTGCCAAATGTAATAACATCCGATGTTACATCTATGATCTGTGCTGCAATGCTTCCCGTTGTAATACCAGGGCTTGTTAATATATACTTTGCTCCATCTAAGTGTGTAAATCTCAATTGCCCTGAACTGACAACAGGTTTCATCTGTGAAGTATTTACTACAACAGGTGATGTAAATGTAACTGTGTTTGTACCACTAATATAGTTACCTATAGAACAAAGAACATCGTTACTACTATTAGACTTGTATGCCACTAACACTTTGTTTTCAGATACATTTATTACACCAAATAATGCATAAGTATTAGAGCCACCACCAATAGGTACAGCAGTATCTAAAGTAATAGTTAGATCATTATCTACATGAGCTACTGTGTAGTGTAATATAGGAGCAAACCCAGATCCGTGCCTGTGCAGAAGTATCGCTGTGTTTGAATTAAATCTAGCAGAATACACTTCTAGATACACACTATTTATAGCAGTGAGAGTCTCGCCAGACTGTGTGGCTAGATTAGGTATATACTCCCCTTCAATGGGATCTCCCTCAATTCTAGTGCTAGGAGAATACAATAACCATCTAGCTTTATTGGCTGGTGCATCGTAAAACCCTCTTACATTACGCTTAAACACGTCAGGGTAAGAGTTATACATCTTCTGTATAGTAGACTCAGTTATATTATTAACATTGTATGTAGTTCCTCCTGCATCATTCTGAGGTGTTATAGAGTATATGCCACCCTCAGCCCAGTATATCAAAGTTCCACCAGCTTCAATTACGCTGTGTTTAGCAAGTAATCCAAAGTTGGAAACTTTACGTATTCTGTAGCTGGTTGCTCTAAATCCTTGGTCATCACTCGTGATAATCCACACACCATTAACTGCAAATACATATAATCCAGCAGATGACGCGTGCAGCTTCAGTATCAATGAAGCATCTGGTATATTAATAATACCACCATCAGTATCAATAATATCATTGATCTCTATGTTAGTAGGGTCTGCTTCTGTGTAACACTTAACTAAATCTTCTTTGTTAGTAAACGTTTGTGAGAATAACACAGCTCCACTTAAGTTAGGTGATCTTATATCTCCAGTATTAATACTACTAAGAATACCAGAGTAGAACAATCTTCCTTGATGAGAAGCTATCGTTGTTATCCTACCTTGTTCAGCATCTGTTGGTAGTGTCAACCCTGTGTTTGAGAACCTCCCTGCACCTCTGGAATATAGTGGGATTATATAATGCCCTCTAGCTTGTTGTCCTGTGTTGATAGATACTTTCTCGTACAAACTCGGGTCATACTTGAATACATTAGGATCAGTAAGATCCTCTATTCTGCCAGAACTCCAATGATCACTATTAGATGGATATACACCTAGTGTAGAGAATGTGCAATCTATCGCATCAGTTCCACAAGTTGAAGTAATACCCTCTGTCCACCCTTGGTTCCTAAGATTGTATTTGTGCGCATCACTTAATGTAACCGGCCTTACGTCAACTGTAGTACCATCATCCACTCCCCATACATCCCTAACCATAATGGGTGCAGTTTCTGTAGTGATAGTATCTGTATTCTGATCATAACTAAACAGTACAGGATCATTACTACCATTAGATACCATTACCAAGTAATTATTAATAGTAGCAAATGACATAAGAGCGTCATTACGTGTGCCTATTACAACACCATTAGCTCCATTAAGTATAGTTGATGAAACAGCATCAGCATACAAATTTATAAAGAATAATTTACTACCTACCTGAACAACACCAATATCTATGTTAGGATTTCCATTAGGAGTTGACCAACGGTAGTGTTGTACTCTAGCAGCAGCTAAGATAACTTCAGTAAGACCTGTAGGCTGCATCAACCCACTCTGTTCCATATCCAATCCTAGCCGCTTATCTCTAGTGCCATCACGACGTAGTACGAAGTTTGTCTCGTCTATTGACGCTCCAGCAGGGAAATTGATAGGTGAGGATTCAGTATGTAATCCTTTTACGAAATTCTGTACTTGTAAATCCCCACGTGCCATATTATCCTCGTTTTGGTTTAGGTATATCTATGCTATTAATAAATGTTTCAATTGCTTGATCAGCGAAGTAAGGTGAAGTGAATACTCCTTGTAAGCATCCGGGAAGCTCACCACCACTTAAAAACTTAACTCTAACACCATTACCTTCACGGAATGTAGTAACCTCTTTACCTAGAGGAGTTGTGAAAATCTTCATCATTTAAATATCATCCAACATTTTCTTACGTTTCTGTGCAGCAGCACGTATCTTTGAAATCATTCCAGTTCCTACTACTTTGTTTAGTTTTTGTTGTGCAGGAGATTGCTTAGGTTTATCTACTGCTTTCTTAATCTGAATCTTAGGTACAGGTTTCTTAGGTGTAGATGCTCTTCGCTTATCTAATGCTTTTGCTTCTTTATCAAACAGAGCCAACTCTGCTTTACGTTCTGCTTCAGTCATACGTGCCATTATACACTCCTTAATTTATTTAAATCATTCTTACGTACAAAATACACTTTCTCAATATTAAAGTACTCTTTAACAAATCTCAAGCATTCAAACATATTAAACTTATCTTTAGATACAAAACCTTTCATCCAATACTGTCCATGTATGTTCTGTACTACAGCTATGGCTTGGTAATCATCACCATAGCTACAACCATCTTCATGCTTTCTTAATATCCACACAGAATTAGGGATAATCTCTTCTACTGTTATCACCTCTTACCTCTACGTCCGAAACTAGGATATTTATCTTTCCTAGGGGCAGTCCAAGCCTCTCTAGCCATACGCCTACTCTGCATAACAGAATGTTGTTCAGCTTTAGGGTTAGGTTGTTGCTTCAATGACAAGAATGCTGTTGCTTTAGCTTCAGCTAATAAGTAACTAAAAGATTCAACTGGTAGATCTGGATAACCAGAACCATCACCTATCACAGCAATTGGGTACTTCTTACCATATCCTATACATTTAGCGCTGGCTAAGAATGTATCAACATCACTGTCGAAACTATCCATAACAACCACTCTATCTGTAAAGCTGGTGTAATATGTTGGTGCAATGTTATTCTTAACATACAACACAATACCACTTGGATCAGTTACCGAAGTAACGTCAGTATTAGAACTATTCCTTGATAAACTAATATCTAAGAATTGATCTGGTACGAGGTATTCAATTTCACTTATTTTATCCATAGTATCTAACAGCTTACGCTTGTTGTAGCGAATACTCTGAATCTCTGTTACATCTTCTGGAATCGTCAGATGTGTAGGAGTGAGGGCACCTGTTGCTGTTAATGTGAACAAGTTATAAAGATGCGGCCAGTCACGGCCATCAATAATATTAAAAAAGGTTGTACGTAGTATCTGAGACACTTGTACAGCCTCAACAGTCTCATCTATTGTATCTACAGGATCACTATCCATGTCAGATAAAATATCCTGCACCATTTCTTTCCAAGTCATCTTCATGATATATATTTATTTTAGTTTTGTGTCAAACTTCTTACCTCTGAATTCAAACTCTTTCAATCCTTCAGCACGTGCACTTTTAAATGTTTTATTAAATTCTACCCGCGTCTTAGAAGGACTTTTTTTTGGCAGCACCACCAGAACCAGTGAATACACCACCAGATTTAGCGAACTCTTGTGCTTTCTGCAATGCTGTTTTCTTTGGTGCAGCTTTGGGTGCAGATTTAGTAATAGTACGTTTAGCTTTAAGAACTATCTTTGTACTTTTCCCTTTAGAATCAACATTAGGTGTACCACTCTCTTTACCACTAGGTGATATAGCATCTACTATTTTATCGCTGATCTTGAATTTCTTATTTAATGCGGTACCTAAATCGAAGCCAGCAGAACCAGCAGCACCTAAGGCACCAGCACGACTAGCTAGACGAGTAGCAGCGCGTTTAGCACCACTCACAACAGCTTGTCTTGCAGCCCCTTTTGCTTTAGTCTGTGCAGCTTTCTTAACGCGCGTCACATCTTCTGATACACCTGATCTAACATTCTCTCTAGGAGAGGCTACTCTAAGTGATCCTTTTGTTGCACCAGTTTTCTTATCTATTGGCATTTCATATCCTCATGTAGATGATCCCCCGAAGGGGATCAATACTAATTAAGCTGGTACAGCAGCAGGAGTTAGATACTCAACAATGATCTCAGCACGTCCAGCAGTGAATGTACCAGAAGCGGCAACAACCAATTCACCATCAAGAGTTGCACTAGACACTGCACCAACCAATGCACCAGTACCAGTGACCAACTTACCAGCAGGGGTAAGAGAAGCCAAAGGGAGGTTAGCAGCAGTGAATAAACCAGTAGCACTGATAGGAGTGCCATCAGCTTGAGCCAAACCCACTGTGTATGACGTACCACCAGCAAAGGCAGTAACAACACGCAGAAGAGCACGTACAATAGTGCTACCAGCAGGGATGACTTGTTGAAGGTTGTTAACACCCGGAGCAGGAAGATTGTTATAATCCATAGTCCAAACGGCAGTGTGGATCGATGCTGTACTATGGGACTCAGCACCATATTCTAAGTTGGTAACACGAACACCGTAGTTCTTAGCAACATTACGGATTTTTTGAATTTCAATAGTCATGATTTATTACACTCCTCTTTGTGGTGTAGTCCAGATAACACCCAGTGTGTCATTCCGTTGTGCACCAAAACCAAATTTACTCAATGTTTGGAAACGATCTGTACGGCTTTCATGATCATGCCATCCTTCTACTGAAGGTTGTTTACGCCATGCATGCATAATAGGTTTAGTATTATCATCAGCAATACACATGAAGATAGAAGCAATGTCACCAACTTCAGCAGTATCATTAGCCAGATTGTATGCACTAGCATCCAGAGCTTCTGTAGTGGTTTTACGTGGCAGACGTGTGCTAGTCCAAATATCCCATCCATACAGGTTCATGATGAATTTATGGTTACGGGCAAAGCCTGTTTCCAAAACTTTCATCATCATAGGGTTAGGTGAAAGGGTACCAGTGATGTTAGCCAAACCAGCTAAGGTTGCACCAACAGCAGGAGGAACAATTGCTATGCGTCCTTCAGCAGGAGCTTCAGCTTCATCAAATGCGAATTGCATTGCATTCAAATCGCCATAAGTCATAATCCGGTTCGTAGCAGCCGCACCACCAGCAACCCAACGATGAGGAACACCGTTTACCAAGTTTACATTGGCATTGGTTTGTGAAGTAGCAGCAGTAGCCAAGAAACGAGATTCATGATGTTGTGCAAGAGCACGAGTGGATTGCATACCACGCATTGACATTAATTGGTCAATTTGACTCCCTTCCAAACGAAGGTCATCGGTAACACTCCAAGCATCACCAACATAATCACTGATAGACAGTGTAATGCTTCCTGTGTCAATTGGGTTGTAGTTCAGAGGTTGAAATTCATCTGCTTCTTGCAGTACAACATCACCCACTGTTTTGATATTTAATACAGTGCCTTTCGCGAAATCCGTAACATCACGATAGAAGATTTCAGGAAGAAGGACTGGTTCCAAGTTATCAATGATAAACTTGCTGTAGATCTGTGCTTCAATAAAAGCAGTTGTGTTTAATGTATTTTGACTCATTATATAACCTTATTAGTTTAATCGTTTAAGAACATCTTGTCTAGCCGCAGCCATAGCTGCTGCCATCTGTTTTGACGTTGCAAATGCTGGTACACGTGAAGATACTGTTTCTGGGTTGCTTTGTATTGCTGTTGTTTGAACGTCACTGGAAATCTTCCCAGATGATTGTTTAACATCACCAACACCAGCTAACTTCAGAAGAGCATTAGGTGAAGTCATAGCTAATTTATCCAAAAATTCAATACTCATTCCATTAGAAGATGCTAGTGATATATAAGCTTCACGAGCTTTGTCACCATACACCTCTTTAAGTTTAGTAACTACTGATTGAGCATTATTCTTTGCTACGGATTCAGTCTGTTTCTTCTCTAGTACCCGTTCTACTAATTGCGATAAAACTTCAGGGTCTGCCTCTACAGCCGTGGGGGTAACCACATCGTTTCGTTCCCCTTTGTTCATCTCGGTAAGAAGTTCTTCAGCTGTTCTACGTCTCTGTAACTCAGCCATATTCTCTGCATCTTTTGCTCTAAGCTCTGCCAACTGCTGTTCAAGCGTTCTAATGTGCTCTTGAGCATGTGGTACAGATTTAAGGGCCTCTTCAACAGATTTGTACTTCTTACCTTCCCCAATAAACTCATACTCTACGGTAGTAGGAGCAGTTGTCTTTTGTGGTTGTGCTTCAGCTACCTGAGTAACTTCAGCTTTACTTGATTCATTGTCAGAATCAAAAATGTTATTTGTCATTAGTATTCTTTGGTATAAAATTTAATAAACGATCAATACACTTGATTGACCCATTGTTATAGGCTTGTTTGAGCGCCCAACTAGGCGAATTGAAATCTTCGTCAGATATATTATCTTTTTGAACACTCTCCTTGACACTACACAAATACTCTGTTATAATAGATGCTACTTCAATAGAAGAGTATTCATGTATTGGTTTATCTTTTAAGTTTCTCACTACCTTTAATATCTCATGTTAATGTTTTGGCATATAGTTAACTTGACAACATTTATATGTAAAGGTTCAATATATTTGTAAATATATGTATTAAATCTCCTCTTGTTGTGTTTGTGCTCCTGCCTCTGCTTGTAGATCCATACTAGCTTGTTGTACCAACCTCTGTGTTTCAGCAGTTTCAGTAACAGCAATGTTATCTTTAAAGAGTTTGTACTTCGTCAATCCCATTGTTTCCTCTACCATTTTAGTCAATTGCTTACGAGACAAGTCAGGTTTAATGAATTCACCTAATGGACTATTGAATAATTGAGTCATGTTTTGAATCAATTGTGCTCTAGCTGCAAAGTGACGACTGCCAACAGGGCGAAGTTTACCAATTGCTGTAATGTCCTCCTTAGTGATCTGCACGAATGTTGCTGCACCAAAATCATCATCAACTACTTTAAGTGTATCTGACACTGATATATTACGTTTGGCTGCCTCCAACATAAGATTCAACACTGGCTCTAAGAATTGTATCTCAAACTTATTAGTTTTAGACATGAAATTCCTACCAGCATTATTCTCCAATGTCTGTACTTCAAATGCTGTTTTCTCCCCCGGTGTACGAATACCCATAGCTTGTTTAGGAGCACCTGCCATTTCTTCCATCATTTCCATTAAGAAGCCAATCTCGTTGTTAACTTGGAAGGCTGCTGGATTAGGAGGCATTGGTACTACATCCCCTTCACTTTGTCCACCCGGTATGTATATATTCTCATTTGGCCCCCAACTGAATGGATCTACTTGTCCGAATATCTTCTTAGGGGGCATAATAGTTTGATCTAAAGCGTCAGCTTTGGTATTCTCTAAATGATCCAACCGATATTGCATACCAACCAAATTAGCCAGAGGAGACATACCATATAGATTATCTGGGCGTTCACGCCAAGTGACCATAGTTTTATTAGTCTTACCAAACCAGTTGGGATTGGCTATGTTTCTAAGAATATACCTACCATCTGCTATGGTTACAATACGATTCTCATGGAGTGTATCTGTTTTCTCATCATATATATCTCCTTCAAATTCAATGATTTCAACCAACCCACTACCATAATATTCGTTCAGACTACCAAAACCATCAGCAAAATAACCATCTGCTTTGTTCCAATCTTCTAACTTGAATGTAGATACTGTACTTCGTATCTCACGTACTTTCTTAAATCCTTCTTTATCAAACTTAAGATCAGGGCGTGTTTCTAAGTCTTTCTTGAGGTCTCCAACATTCTTGAGGTATCTAGTAAACTTAGGTGTCTTGTCATAAGTAGATGCTGTTGGGTTAAAGTAATGATCCCAGGGGGATATTCTTTCTAACTTAGGCCCGGTGTATGTAGTAACATCCTCATCTGTCTCAACGTCTTTATGCTTCTCTGTAACAAATACCACTTCACCAAGAACAATACCATAGTCTATATAATCATATAGCAGTTTTGATATTGTCTCCCTGAGACCAGATTGTTTAGCCTTATTCTTGACGTACATCTCGATGATTCGTCGTTTCTCTTTAGTCACACTCTCTTGGTCATCCCCTTCCCATACTAGCCAATCATCATTAGGGAATACAGCGTCTAAGTAGGCTGCATGTAGATTATCTCTGATTTGTGCTAACTTAGGTAGTGTGGTAGAATTACGCCATGGTAGTGAATTATTAGTTGTTGTACTAGTATCTGTAGCAAACAGATAATTACGTATCTCTTTCTGTTCTGTTTCCCAAGGTGCACGTTGTATGCGCCACTTAGAATATACATGCATAAGTTTGTATGCTAGATTATCACCAGATACCAACTCATCCAACTGAAGTGTTTTACTCATATTCCCCCAAACCTCGAAAATTTAACTACATTTGTACTTACAGTATTACTGTGTGCTCTAGCAGATGGAGCCTTTGCTATCGCAACAGCATTAGATAGACTTTCCTTGATATCGTCATGCGGAGGGTTCCTTAACACCAACTCTTCTTCAAGAAGTTGAGTATTCCCACCCTTATAATGCCAGATAGTTCTGTTCTCATATCTATGACCTAACACAGCTTCAATTCGTTCAGCTTTATCTCCTTCATTCCTTGATGGTCTGTATTCATCAATAGTTATTGGTAACCCTTGTGGTTTGATATACTGCTCTTTAAGTTCACGTACAATAGCTTGTTGTGCGATAGTAACCTCACACCTCCACCTACGAACAGACCACTTACCATAGATTTCAAGCATGTTCTTGAAGTACTCAGATATTCTATCTGTCTTGAACCTTAGGATATCTAATACATATATATTAGATGATGAGTCTATACCAACTACGACAATAGCTGTACTATCCGCCCTTTTACTCTGGGAGAAGGCAAAGTCCATTGCGGCAGACAATGCTAACTTATTTCCATTGAAATACCATGTGTCATCAGTACAGGTTAAAAACTTCTTATCGTAATACTGGAAGTTGTTCTGTGTTAGAACACCATTCTCACTCTTATTAGGATCATTGTAGTACTGTGAAGTAAAGTGTGATATATCTTGGTATTTAGCCTTAATACGAGCTAGTGTAGGTTGATCAAACCCAAAGGATTTACCATCTCTACGACTACTTCTAGGCCATAAGAACTCGCCATCAGTTTCTACAACCCGTTCAAACACATCATAAACCTTCTCTTCCACTTCATCCCCATTCTCATCATATACAACCTCATTCATATTGATAAGAGTGTTATACAAGTCTTGTGGGTGGTATCTAGTACCAACAACAACTTCTTCAGCATCAGGTTCTTCAATAGATGCTAACTGAGAATAGAGCATTGCTACCTTCTCTCTACCATCATTAGTGTAAGCATTACGTGGTTCAACCAAGTCATCTAGGATAACCTTAGTAGCATGGAACCCTGTAGTACCACCAGTAAGACCAATAGCCTTGATTGTAGGATCTCTAGTACCTTCAGATGCTCTAGTAGGGTGATCTACAATTATTTCAGATGCATTCCATTTCTCCCTTTTCCCTTCATCCTCGTTAATCATCTCAGGCCAATACCTGCGATAGATTTTAGACTCGAATATTCCTTTAATAGAATGTAGTTGTAACTCAGCTAGAGCTGAAGTAGATGATACATATAGAAGAGTTTCAGCAGGATTCCTAGTTATCCACCATGCAGCTAAGTAAGCTACCATGCGGCTATTGTGAGTAAGAAGGTAGTTATTAGTTAAGAATAGTCCATCTTCATTTTCAACCGTTATGCATCTAGCCAACCCATCCTGCCTGTATGTAATATCTACAATAGCATTACGGCTCTTAGCAACATAGTTAGAACATTTGCTCCTCTTACGTAACAACTTGAAAGGATTAAACCCAACCTTAACACTAACTGCATATGAAGCAACTTCAAGACCAAATCCTTTAGATGTGTGACAATTGATCTGAGCTGTTCCTCCTAAACTTCTAACTAGGTCTGCTACTTGTAACACTAAAGAATAATCAGTGTTAGTAAATACTGGCATTCCATCTGCTTGCACTGTACCATCTGAATCCATCAAACCAGCTAGTAATGCTTTACGTTGTGTTATATTTCCAAACATGTAATCATTAGGTATATGTTTGTTACATAGTACACCTATAGATCTTAGTCCTACCATAAGTTTATACAATCCATACTTATAGTTACCATAACACTTGTTCTCGTATGGAATATAGTTAAGTACTTCAGTATCTTGTGTTGTTATACAACCAGCTTTTTTATCACCATCACCCAACCAGAAACCTAAGGTATATGGATCAACAACTAAATCCTTCTTAGAAAACTCTACTGGTTCACAGTTAGGTATAAAACATCTATACTCTGTGTATTCCTTGTTACTACGTTTGTCAAGTCTATGTGTTTTGTACATACTTAGAAGTTCTCTGGTAGTCTTAGTAACCTCTATATCTCCAGTATTACTTGGAATCTGTACAGTCCACAAGTGTTCCTCATTACATAATACTTTCCTACCATCTCTAGTAGTAACTTGGTATAATCCCATCTTTTCTATAGGGTGTGCTACCACTACTTTAGTTGGAAGGCCATCTCTACCTATTACATAATCTCCTTGTTTAATATCTCCATTTTTTACCCACCCCTCTGGGGTCAATACATCAGCATCTACACTCAATGCTTTTAAATGACCTCGAGGAAGAAGTATCAACTTATTCTTTCTCTGCTTAGAAGAGGTAGACCATGATGCTAATTCATCATGGATACTACCTAAGTGCATATAAGGGGCGACTAATCTAATAAAAGTCATTAAATCTGATTCAGCCGCCTCTCGTATTAATTCTTTATCAGTCTTTGCCATAAATACTACTTTGGTGCGAATACCAACTTTCCCATGTATGGCGGTCTAATTGGTAATAGCTGCCTTCTCCAATGAGTTTAACAATTCTATCTCTATACTCTTGTAACGATCTATCAAGGGTATCTCTATTGAAACAGACTCTGTCTGCCTTATCGGTGCTTCTGGGAACTTTGGACAAGATACTAACACGGGATTGCTCGCGCACCCTGTCAATAGTATTAGTAAGAGTGGTAATTTTTTCTTTATATCTTTCATTTATATCCTTAATTACTAAGTTAGAACGTTTCTCTATGTATTTATTACGTTTATCCGCTTCTTTGGCTTGGTGTTCAGCATATATGCGATAATCTCTCTCTTTCTCATACTCCCATTTATACACCAGAGCAGTGCCAGATAGTGCAATTGTTAGAGCTGTGAATCCTGCCATAGCATATGATAGTATCATTTTAAATCCGTATTAGAGTTGTATAGTTTTAGTAAGTGTCCTAATAGAAGGGTTACTGGAACTTGAATAGCTGCAATAACTATTGCTATATCTGTACCTGATAGTTGTGTAGTCATTGCAAACTTTACTGACCAATCAGTTACAAAGTAGACTAACCATCCACAATACACTATGATCAATCTACGGAACATCTTAAACTCTTTAAACTGCGTGTCAATCCATCTTAAGAAACCCATTCCCCAGTCTCCATTTGTTTAGCCATGCGTTTAGCCCTTGCAGGAGTCTGACGTGCCCAGAGGCTATTTAACATGCCTACAGCAGCTTTATCGTAATCCCCTACCCTTATCATCTCCAAAGTGTTTTTAAAGCCTAGGAGGCCATTTAAGCCCATCTGGAAGGCCATGCCGATTAGTACAGCTTTACGAGGTTCATTTCCTATAGAATCAAACCATGATAGGTGCTTACGTATACCCTCGACAACACCCTTTACTCGGTTAAGAAGAAGGAATCTACTTTCTTCTTTGGTAATTCCTCCACCTTTGCGCTTATCAATAAGAATACCAACACCAATAGTTAGATAACCTAAATGATCTTCATAGGCATGTAATACTTCACCCTCTTCACGAATTAGTTGGTCTATAACATTCATGTCTTCACCTTTTTAGCAACACTCTTCTTTCTGATAACCTCTTTATCGGCATTAACCTTGGCAGAAGTAACCCTAAGATTACTCTTAGAATTACTCCCTCCTTTAGATAACTCTTTCTTATGATCAACTTGTCGTGGATCCCCAACCTTTAAACCCATTTCACGGCGGGCTTTTCCTCTAAGGGCACGTTCTTTACCTCTCTTATCTCCATTTCTAACCTCCCAATCCCGTTCTGCTTTGTAATCCCGAACAGATTTTCCATCTACTTTTTTCATGTATGGAATTTTATAATCCTCCTTCTGAGAACTCTGACTCAGTTAAGTGTTGTATTGCATTAATTAAACTCATTTTATCCTCTCGTTAAGGGAAATACGTACCATTCATCTTAATGTAAGATGATAACAAATCAGGTAGGGTTCCAACTGTTGTAGAATGGTAATCTCTTAAGAACGCCAATAATGCATCATTGTATGTCCAGTAGTTAGCGTAACCATTAGATGATAAATACTGTCTTGCTTTATCATTCTCGAAAATACTGACAATACCTACTGAAGGTGTAAGTATAAGGGGATCTGTTGTGGTACCAGCCATAGTTCCCACTCTGGTCAGTACTTTACCATTAATGCTATCTATTACAGTAGCAGCCGTGTGATCTGTAAACTCCCACAATAATGCAATATTTGGTGCCACACTAGAAGATAATAACCTATCTTGTCCTTTAGCTATATTAGCCACCTCAGGAGATGTGATTCCACTACCTTTAACTAGTGTCAACCACGATGCACTCCCTCTAAAGAATCTAGCTACATCTAAATCATAGCGCCCACCAAATATAAGTCCTAAGCCATTTGAAGTTGTGCCAGCTACATTAGCAACTAGAGTTTCATAGGATGAAGGTACTGGGCCTATTGTAGTGCTTCCTACGTACACATTACCACTTCTCCTAGTCAGGTACAAGATACGCCATTGTCCTAATAGTGGAGGGTCATTTGCAGATTGGGGTGGTGAATTACCATATACTCCCATTGTGCTATCTCCGGGAGAATTAAAGAATACATTAATGCCCGGTACTTTAACAAATTGATTAGTTGATAAAACATACTGAAATCCAGATGATAGTATATCACTGCGGACTGCCATCATCCAAGCCCAGTCAGCATCAGGCAAAGTGTACTCTGGATCATCTCCACCATTATAATGTACTGACGTATTACCTGTACCAAAGACTACTGCCATATCTATCCTTTTTATAATGTTTGTGTATTATTTTATAACACGTATTCTTTGTAAATCATCTGCCACCTCATCCTGAACACCAGCAGAGATTTTAGCCTCTCGTTCAATCATAGCTTTAGTTGGTCTACCTTTCGTCTCTTTATCCTTCCACCCTTTATCCGCTAACCACTTGTTAGCGTTAAATGCTATATTAGGGTTCTCACTAAATGTTGCGGATATAATCTGTTTAAGATTACTACTCTTAATCTTAATCTCTAACTCATCTCTCCAACTCTTAACCATCTTCTGACATTGCGCCACTTCACATAGTTTTAACCAATGCGTCCAGCCATCTAAGTAGTCATTAGCGAAGTCATACTCAAATCCAGGAGTGTGGTCATAGTTCATATATATACGATATAGAGAAGGGTATAATACACCATCTTGTTCTACGTCACGTCTCTTACTCGTGTATATCGCATAGTTGTTCGTATCTTGCATCTCTAAGAAGAGACCTGCACAAACATATCTTCCTACTGAATCATGGAACACTGGTTCCTTAATCTTGGTCATTATATTCCTTATGTCAAATTTTAGACGTAGTTATTCTATGAGAGGGGTTTAGCTCTATCATATATAATATAGTAGTTATTAAGACTAGCATATACATTATTAGTAGTACCTAAGTACTACATTTAATACATACAATAATAGTAACACCAACTATATTATACACAATAGATAATAGACTATGCCCCATCCTCCTCACAGTCTATGAATCTATGCTCCGCTGATAATAATGATTAAGAATATCTTATATGTACGACCCAGAGATCAGCGCCACCAAGGCGTTAGATCCACTTTAGCACACATTAGTAGTCACCCTCCCTTCATCTTGCAGGTTCTACTCTTCCTCTACTTGCCCTTTTCGCACCGCTCTATAAAATGCAGGGTGGCCGGCCCTAGTACCTTTCGGCATGACGTCGCTATATGTAGTAGCTTCATAAGAGTGATGCGGTCACTCTCTTCCACCCCCCTCTCATTGGGTGGCTTAACCATTATCTGTAATATCACCAACAGGTATATCACTCGACTATATTTATAGGATACCTATATTTATAGGATACCTTCTGTCGTCTCCATACTGGTATATCTCCCTATATGTATACCATGACAACGTATATTCAATAAAGTTCATTACATTTTGTATTATTTTAATATTTATTATGGCAGAAATAAAAAGAGCCGTGAAATCAATAATTT
>ERZ795055.741-NODE-741-length-29119-cov-4.472578_pt1 | contig 29119 bp, 20 predicted proteins | sample MGYA00375139_ERZ795055 | MGnify/ENA primary metagenome ERZ795055 (study PRJEB30184, sample SAMN05720283) | anaerobic digester metagenome | isolation source: active sludge of municipal wastewater-treating anaerobic digesters | place: USA | collected 2015-01-23 ... | reverse complement strand
CTGGTCGCCGTGCGGGTGGTATTTGCCCATCGTCTCGCCGACGATGCGGGCGCATTTGAGGTGTCGGCGCGTCGGCAGCAGGCCCAGGTCGTGGAACATCGCGTAGAGGATGCGGCGCTGGGACGGCTTGAGCCCGTCGCGCACGTCGGGCAGGGCGCGCGAGATGATCACCGACATCGAGTAATCGAGGAACGAGTTCTTGATCTCCTCGGCGACGTTGATCTTCTCGACCTTTTCGTTCGCGGCGTAGAGCGGCGTGGGACTCTCGGGCGGAGGGGGCGGGGGCGGCGTTTGGCTCTCTTCGGGCATAGGGGGGGGGGGGGATAGAACGCTTCAGACGTCCAGGTTGCGCACATTGAGCGCGTTGTCTTCGATGAACTGGCGGCGGGGCTCGACTTCGTCGCCCATCAGTTTGGTGAACATCTCCTCCGCCTCGACGGCGTCGGTCAGGTCGATGCGCAGCAGCTTCCGGCGCGCCGGGTTCATGGTCGTTTCGAAGAGCTCCTTCGGGTTCATCTCGCCCAGGCCCTTGAACCGCTTGATCTGGAGACCCCGTTTCCCGACCTCCTTCACCCCGAGCAGAATCTCCGGGATGGAGAAGATCGGCTTGATTTGGGCCCGCTCGCCCTCGCCTTCCACCAGTTCGAAGAGCGGTTTATCCTGGGCGGCGAAGTGCTCGACGTTGAGCCCCTTGCGCGCCAGCTTCGCGAGCAGGTCTTCGACCGCCTTAGTCTCGTGCAGCTCGACATGGCGCGCCCGGCGCGTTGGGCCGATGTGGCCGTTGTGGCCGTTTTTCCTGTCGGTGCCGGCGGCGGTCTCCTCTTCGCCGAAGAGCCCGAGATCGGGGTTGGCCTCGCCGAACTCGCGCAACTCCTCCTCGGCGTGGAAGTAGTGCACCGCCTCGTCGTTCCCCTGCCGCACTTTCACCAGGTGGCGCGGCAGCTCGTGGGTGTCGGGACGCCGTTTCTCGACATACTCGGCAAAGTCGCCTCCGTGGCGCTGCAACGCGCGCACGTACTTCTCGAGAATCACGAGCAATTCGAGGATCTCGGACAACTGCCGTTCGTTGAACTCCCGCCCATCGGCCACGTTGCGCAGCCGCACGTCCTCGGTGCCCAACTGGATGAGGATGCGATTGAGCTGCGGATCGTCCTCGACGTACTCGACCCGCTTCTTGCGGGCGATCTGATAGAGCGGCGGCTGGGCGATGTAGACGAACCCGCGCCGGATCAGCTCCGGCATCTGCCGATAAAAAAACGTCAGCAGCAGCGTGCGGATATGCGCGCCATCGACGTCGGCGTCGGTCATGATGATGATCTTGTGGTAGCGCAACTTCTCGAGGTTGAACGCCCCTTCGCCTTCGCTGTCGCCGATGCCGGTGCCCACCGCCGTGATCATTGTGCGGATCTCGAGGTTCTGGAGCACCTTGTCCAATCGCGCCTTCTCGACGTTGATCAGCTTGCCCCGGATCGGCAGGATCGCCTGGAACTTCCGATCCCGGCCCTGCTTGGCCGAGCCGCCAGCGGAATCGCCCTCGACGATGTAAAGCTCGGTGTTCGCCGGGTCGCGGTCGGAGCAGTCGGCCAGTTTGCCAGGCAGGCCGCCCCCGGTCAGCGCGGTCTTCCGCACCGCCTCGCGCGCCTTGCGCGCCGCCTCGCGCGCCCGGGCGGCCATGAGGCACTTCTCGATGATCTTCTTGGCCACCGACGGATTGGCGTCGAAGTAGGTCATCAACCCGTCGTACACGATCGAGGAGACGACGCCGTCGATCTCCGTGTTGACCAGCTTGACCTTGGTCTGGGACTCGAAGCGGGGGTTGGGCAGCTTGACGCTCAGCACGCAGACCAATCCTTCCCGCACATCGTCGCCACTGATCGAGGCGTCCTTTTCTTTCAGCAGTTCATTCGCCTTGGCGTACTGGTTGATCGCCCGGGTCAATGCGCTCCGGAATCCCGTCAGGTGCGTTCCGCCATCGGGATTGGCGATCGAGTTGGCGAAGCAGAGGATCTGCTCGTTGTAGCTGTCGGTGTACTGCAGCACGCAGTCCACGAACGCATCCTCCTCGCGGGTCTCGACCTTGATGACGCGCTTGCCCGACAGGCAGACCGGCTTGGGATGGATCGTCTGCTTGCTCTTGCCCAACTGCTTCACGAACTCCTCGATCCCGTCCCGATAAAAGAACCGCTCCGACTTGTTCTCCGTCCGCTCGTCGGTCAGGAGGATCTCGACGCCCGGGTTGAGGAATGCCAACTCGCGCAACCGGAGCGCCAGGTGCTCGAACTTGAATTCCGTGGTGAGGGTGAAAATGACCGGATCGGGCTTGAAGGTGATCAGGGTGCCGGTGTGCTTGGACTTGCCGATGACTTCGAGTTTGCGCACGGTGACGCCCCGTGCGAACTCCATGTAGTAGACCTTCCCGTCGCGGGAGACCTCGACCTTGAACCATTCGGAGAGGGCGTTGACACACTTGGCCCCGACGCCGTGCAGACCTCCCGAGTACTTGTAGGCGCCCTGGCCGAACTTGCCTCCGGCGTGCAGGTTGGTCAGCACCAACTCGACCGCCGGCATGTTCCATTTCGGGTGGGTATCGACCGGGATGCCGCGTCCATCGTCGCGAATCGAGCACGATCCGTCCACGTGCATCGTCACCTCGATGCGTTGGCAGAAGCCCGCCAGGTGCTCGTCAATCGAGTTGTCCAACACCTCGAACACACAGTGATGAAGCCCGCGCTCGTCCGGGTCGCCAATGTACATGCCGGGACGCTTCCGGACCGCCTCGAGCCCCTCGAGTTTGTCGATTTTGGAGGCGTCGTACTTGTCAGTCGTCGGGACGTTGTCAGCCATATTTGAACCTGCTCGGACTCGAAGAACCAGACCGCGAAAAACCGGATGTTCAAGCAACCTGTCTTCAGGGATACCAGACGGTTCAGACTGTATGAAAACTGCCTCCAAAAACAACACCAAATCTTGCGAATCTACAATCCGTTGTGGAAGCGTCCGGACGCGGTCCTAATTAGTTGTGGTCCTCGATCCCATCATGATCGTTCCGCATCCGCGCCCGACGGCCTCAGATGCCGGGCCAGAGCCTCGAACCTCGCCAGATCCAGAGATTCGGCCCGGCATGTCTCGCTGAGGCCGAGAGTCTCGAAGGCACCGCGCAGCGCGTCTTCGTCCCAGGTGGATTTGAGCAGCTTGAACATCATCTTCCTGCGCTGCGAAAAAGCGCTTCGGACCAACCTCGCGAACGTGCGCCGCTCGGACACGGAGAAACCAGGTCCCGATCTCCGGTCCAGGGCCAGGCAGGTGGATGTGATCTTGGGGGGAGGGAAGAAACAACTGGCCGGAATGCTGAAGGCAGCGGCGGGCGCATACCTGTGCCGGACGATCAAGGTCAGGATGCCATACTCCGGCGATCCCGGTCCGGCAGACAGGCGCCGGGCGACCTCCTGCTGCAGGGTGATGACGAGCCGCTCGGGACACGTCGGTGCCAGGGCCAGGGCCATCAGGATCTCCGACGCGGCCGAGTACGGAAGGGCAGCCACAAGTTTCCACGAGGCCCAGTCGGCCGGATGCCCGGCGAGGAAATCGACGGCGTCCGCGTGCACCAGGCGGAGTCTCTCGTCTCCGGCGAACCGTTCCTCGAGACAACCGACCAGTCGCGCGTCCTTCTCGATGGCCAGCACCTCACGCGCCCCGGCCAGAAGGAGCTCGGTCAACGGCCCGAGACCCGGGCCGATCTCGATCACCTGGTCGCTCGGGCGAAGGGCGGCCAGGTCCACCATCCGGCGGAGCTGGTTGCCGTCGTGCAGGAAGTTCTGACCGAGCGATTTGGTGAGGCGGATCCGCCGGGCGCTCAGGATCCGGCGCATTTCGGAGAGAGTCATGCCGGCCCGAGTTGCGCCAGAGCGTCCGCCAGGGCTTCGACGGCCCGTTCGAGATCGTTTTGGCTGATAATGAGCGGCGGCGTGAATGCGAGGACATTCCCATGCTCGCCTTCGGGCAAAACGAGAAAACCCCGGTCGAGCATGATCCTGACGATCTCCGCCACAACGTCGCAGGCCGGACGACCGTCGCGATGGGACAGCTCGAATCCGACCATCAGGCCGAGCCCGCGGACATCGGCGACCAGGCCGGCGGGCACCGCCATCCGACTCAACCGGGCGCGCAGGACCGCCCCCAGACGCTCACTTCGCTGCGGAAGGCGTCTGGATCGGATCTCGCGGATCTGGCTCAGGGCCATGGCGCATCCGACCGGGTGTCCCAGGAACGTGCTTGTGTGGATGGCTTCGCCCGTCGCCTCCGGCCATGCGCGGTCCATCACATCAGCCCGACCGACACACGCCGACAGGGGAAAACCGCCGGTCAAGGCCTTCCCCAGACAGATCAGGTCCGGGACAACGCCGCCCCGCTCGCAGGCAAACCAACGCCCGGTGCGTCCGAATCCTGTATAGATCTCGTCCGCGACCAGGAGCGCACCGAACTGGTCGCACAACCCTCGCACGCGGGACAGGAAGTCCGGCGGCGGCACGCGGATGCCCGACCGCCCCTGCACAGGTTCAATCAGGACGGCACCAACCCGTCCGGAATCGAGGTGATCGCGCACGACAGCACAGGCCCGCCCGACGGCGGCGTCGGAGACAGGGAAGGGCGCGAATCGCACAAACGGCTTGAGCTGGGACCGAAACGGCAGCCGGAAATGCGCACGCTCGGTGGCCGTGAGCGCGCCGTACCCGAGACCATGGTAAGCGCCTTGAAAGGCGAGGACGCCCGCCTTGCCAGTGGCGAGCAGCGCTGTTTTCAGTGCGGCCTCGACAGCCTCGAAACCGGAGTTCCCAAAGATCACTTTGCCGGTCCGGGGCGTATGGCGAGTCGAGCCGATCATCTTGCGTCCGCGATCCGAAATCCGCGATCCCCCCGCCCCGCCCGTCCAGCGCTCGAACGTGATGCGGCTCAACTCTCGAGCCAGCGCGGCCTTGAGGCGATGCGGATACACATCGCCCATCGCGTGGAGGAGACGGGGCATTTGGCGCCGGGCGGTCGCAACGACCCGCGGGTTGGCGTGGCCGGCGGCCGCCACGCCGAACGCTGCGGTCAGATCGAGGTACCGGCGGCCTTCCAGGTCCCAGACGTGCACCGCACGGGCGCGCTCCCAGACGATCGGCCCGGAGAGATCCGGGGCGATGAACGTCACGTTGCGCGATTCGTAGGCGCGCAACAGATCGAGAACGCGACGGGTGGCCTTCACTCAAACGCCTCGCTGGTCTGCCGGCCAGATGACCTTGTGCAATTGCACCTGGAAACGGACCGGCAGGGCATCCGCAATGATCCGCTCGGCCAGGGCGCGCCGCGAGACCGGGGTCTGGTTCGGGGGGCTGGACTTGAGGGACGGATCGCGCTGGCGGGGTTCGAGCGGCGATACCCAGGAGAACAGGAGCGGGCAGACCTCATCGAGGCGGCGCTCGGAGACGACCTGCCGCGCCCAGCGATAGTCTTCTTCGGTGCCGATCACGAACTTCACTTCGTCGGTCGCCCGCAGGTGCGCCAGGTTCTCCCATCGGTTTTGGGCGCTCTCGCCGCTGCTCGGGCACTTGAGGTCCATGATGCGCCGCACGCGGCGGTCGACCGGCGCGATGTCGAGTGCCCCGCTGGTTTCCAGCAGCACGTTGAATCCGTCGTCGCACAACGCTTCGAGCAGGGGCAGCGATCCCGGCTGCAGGAGCGGTTCGCCGCCCGTCAACTCGACCACAGGGATCGAGACCGGCCCCCGAACAGCGCGATAGGGCGCCGCTAGCCGGCGGACCTCCGCCCGGACGTCCTCGATCGTCTGCCGGCGACCTTGCCTGAACGCATAGGCGGTGTCGCAATACGAGCAGCGCAGATTGCAGCCCGTGAGCCGGATCAGGACGCACGGGAGACCGGCGAATGTGCTTTCGCCCTGCACGCTCAGGTAGATTTCGTTGACGGTCAGATGATCGGACATGAGGGCTAGCCCGGACATATCACAAGGCTGCGCGTGATCTGATGTCCGCATTTTGGAGTTCTCAGCTTCGCCGTGGTCACACATCCATGAAACATGCGGGCTAGGCTGTTGGAGCCGGTTCCTGATCGTCCGCGGCGCCCGCTTCGAGGAGGCGCGGGCCGCGTTCGCGCAGTGGAAACCAGAGGCGAAACACGGTCCCCTTGCCCGGATGGCTTTCGACGTCGATGCGCCCGCCGTGCTCGCGCACGATGCGGTAGACGATCATCAGACCGAGGCCGGTGCCCTTCTTCTTCGTCGTGAAGAACGGCTCGAACAGCCGGCTGAGCCGCTCCTGGGAAATGCCCGTCCCGGTATCGCCCACGCTGATCCAGACGCCCTCGGCCGCAGTGCCTGTCCGGATCGTGAGAACGCCGCCCCGAGTCATGGCGTGCATCGAGTTCTTGATGAGGTTCACCAGGGCTTGCTTGATTTGCGCGGCATCAAAACGCGCCTCGGGCAGGTCGCGCGCCAGGTGCGCCTCGATGGCAAGACCGCGGTTGTCGAGTTCCGGGCGGAGCAAGTCGAGTGTCGCCTTGGCCACCGCGTTCAGCAGCGCGGGCCGCATCTGGGGAATCGTCGGGCGAATCGCATCGAGAAACTGCGTGACGATGTAGTCCAGGCGCACGATCTCGCCCTTGGCCACCGTGAGGTACTTGTGCATCCGGCCGGCAATCTCCGCCGTCTCGCCCCCGGAGGGTGAGGCGGACGATGATGTGGCGCGTCGCCGCCCCGGGCGCGAGGGGGCCGAGGCGTCGGTCACCACCCCCCACTTCTTCAGCTCGCGCTCCATCAACTGAAGGTGGATGTGGAGGGCGTTGAGCGGGTTGCCGATCTCGTGGGCGACGCCGGCGGCCAGGAGGGTCAGGGCCTGCAGCCGTTCGCTCTCGATCGCCTCGAAGGTCTGTTGGCGAGCCTCGGTCGCGTCGTGCAGGACGAGGGCCACGCCGGCGCCGCCCTGCGCACCCGCATCGAGCGGAGCCGCCAACACCCGCAGGAAGCGCGGACGCGGAAAGCTGACTTCGAGCTCGTGCCGGGTGGCGTGCGGGCCGCCGCGGCGGTCGAGCGCGGCAATCTTCTCCCAATCGAGCTCGGGGAAAAACCGCGCGATGGGCTGTCCTTCGGCGCTCTCAGGGACCAGGCCGAGCAGGCGGGTGACCGCCTGATTGCAGTAGGCCACCCGCCCCTCGGCGTCGACGACCAGCACGCCGTCCTCGATGGTGTTGAAAAGCGTCTCGAGGAAGTTGCGCTCCCGCGCCAATCGCTCGACCACCTTCTGCAAGTCCGCCGTGTCGAGGCGTCCGAGGCGCCCGAGAACCTTGTCGAGAAAACTGGATTTGGGGGACGGCATGGTCGGCGGGACGCCTCTAGAATCCTTGACCGGCCCTACTCGTTGTGGACAAGTCAACTCTCTGAGCTGCGTTGAAGGGGTCAAGGATTCCAGCCCGCATGGGTCCACTTTGCGCAGTCTTTGGCTTCGCCGTGGTCACAGATTCATGAAACATGCGGGCTAGAACCATTTGCGCTTCTTGAAATACCAGTAGGTGGCGACGGTGCTTGCGAGCGCGACACCCAGGACGATCCAATAACCGCCCTCGAGCTCGGGCATGTTCTTGAAATTCATCCCGTACCACGTGCCGATCATCATGAGGGGCGTGGTCACGATCGTGAACAGGGTGAGCAGTTTGATGACCTCGCCGGTTTGGTTGGATGAGATGTTCAAGTAGACTTGCAGAATGCCGGTGACGGAGTCGGTGTAGCTCTGGGCCAGCTCGGAGATGTGGTGGAGGGCGTCGTAGACGTTGCGGTAATAGGGCACCAGATGGGCGCGGATCAGTTTGAACTCGCCGCTGGCGAAGCGGGCCAGCACTTCGCGCTGCGGGCCGATGATCTGGCGAAGATGAAGCACCTCCTTCTTGATCTGGATAATATGGTCGAGCGTTTCCGCGTCGGGGCGATGCAGCACCTGGTCCTCGAGGTCCCCGATCTCGATCGAGAGTTCTTCGAGGGCCGGCCTGTAGTTGTCCACCAGCGTGTCCAGGAGCGTGTGCGCCACCCGGTCGGGTGCGCGGGCGATGTGGACGTTGCTGCGCAGGCAGCGTTCGGAGGTGACGGAGACGCTCTTGAGCGGAACGACGTGGTAGGTGACCAGGAAATTCTTGCCGAGGAAGAAGTTGAGCTCGCTGGTGGCGAACACGCCGTCCTTCCGGCTGTAGTCGACCGCGTGAATCACCATGAACAGATAGGGCGTGAAGCGGTCGCCCTCCTTGGGCAGGTACTCCTCGACCTTGGGCGACGGGCTCTCGGTGACACAGTCCTCGACCGAGAGCGGATGGAAATGAAACACCCCATCCAGATAGAACGCGCTCTCCTCGGGCGTCGGATCCTCGAGATCCACCCACAAGAACAGGTTCGTGTCGGCAAGCAGCGTCGGCATCAGGAAGGCGTCGATGTCCTTCGTGTGCAGGCGCCCCTGCGTGGTGAATGCAAATGACCGGACCATGCGCGCAACCTCGTCGATGCGCCCGCGCGAGCCGCTCGAGCCGATTCCATCAGATCGTCCCGCCCGGGCTGTCGTCGGCGGATGTTAAGTCCGCCGGCGACGCTGGCAAGCGTTTGCTGGACCGTCGTCCGGAGCGCCGGGCCTTGAAAAGTTCCATTTGAGCCTCCCGGAACAGGTCGTACTGCTTGAGAACCCGAATGGTCTGGAGCAAGTCCGACTTCTGATAGTTCCGGTTCGGCTCGGTATGGACGATCAAATCCGCCAGCATCGTTCGAAAGGGAATCACGGCGTCCACCCCCTTGGATTTGAGCAGCGCCAGACTCCGCGCGCGTGCCCCCTCGTCCTGCGGCAGGGCGGGCAAGACCAGCACCTTGTCGATGTCCCCCGCATCGCCGAAAAACGCGCGCGCCTGCGCCTCGACGTCCGGATCCGCGAATCGGAAAAGACCCGACGTCCGTTCGAGCCGCCCGGCGCCGAACGTCTCCGTATGCCACCCTTTGACGACGACGATCGCGCGCGCGACGCGCCTCAGATGGTCCGGTTCCAGAACCGCCGGCAGCGGGCCCGGGGCCTTCACAGGCCGGGGATTCAGGATCAGAAAATCGATCTCTTCTTCGTCGCGCAGGGACGATGTCACGAACTTGCGCCGCTGATGCACCAGAAACCCGTGCAACTCGAAGAACTCACGGACTATGGTTTCGCTGACAGACACAGGCAAGATAGACAGTCGCTACTTCATTCATTCACCGCGTCTCTCTCGCAACGATCAACTCGATGCGACAGGACAATCCCCCCCGGGAGCCATCGCCATCCCACCCTCACCCGCCTCCCGACGGTTTGCGGAGCAGCAGGTCAAAAACCTCGCGAATCACAGATGCCGCCACCGCGCGCCCCCAAACCACCTGTCCAATGCGCTCGGCCAGGACGAACCGGATCTCCCCGGCGCTCGTCTTCTTGTCGAGCCGCATCGCCCTGGACACATTCTCCCGCTGATGCGGGCTCAGGCAGACGCTCGTCGGCAGACCTGCGCGTTCGAACAGGGATCGGATGCGATCGACATCGCCTTCGGGCAAACCGAGGAGTCGGGCTGAGAGGCGGGCGGCAAACACCTGTCCAACCGCGATGGCCTCGCCGTGCAGGTACTTGCCGTACCCGAAGACGGCTTCGAGCGCGTGGCCCACGGTGTGCCCAAAGTTGAGAACGGCCCGCCGCCCCTGCTCGGTCTCGTCGTGGCCGACAACAGCCGCCTTGATGGCGCAGCAGCGAGCCACCACCGCGGCGAGCGCGCCCCCATCTCTTCGCAGGAGAGGATCGAGATCCCGCTCGAGCCGCCGAAACAACCGCGCGTCAGCGATGATCCCGTATTTGATGACCTCCGCAAAACCGGCCCGCAACTCGCGCGGGGGCAGCGTTTCGAGCGTCGCCAAATCGCAGACCACCAGACGCGGCTGGTGAAAGGCGCCCACGAGATTCTTGCCCGCCTTGAGGTTCACCCCCACCTTGCCCCCCACCGAGCTGTCCACCTGGGCGAGCAGAGTGGTTGGGACCTGCACCAGGGCCAAACCGCGCAGGTAGGTTGCGGCAACAAAGCCCGCCAAATCGCCCACGACTCCCCCGCCCAGCGCGACAATGAACGAATCGCGCCCTGCCCGATGCCGCGCCAACTCGTGGTAGCAATCCGACACGCGGGCGAGGCACTTGGCGGTTTCACCGGCGGGGATTGTGATTTCGCGCGGCTCGAAGCCCGCCCTCTCGAGACTCTGGGCAGCCCGTCGGGCATACAGGGGCGCCACGTTGCTGTCGGAAATGATGGTGCAGTGCCTGCCCAGCCCCAGGCGCTCACAGTCTTGACCCAGACCGGAGAGCAAGCCCTCTCCGATGCGGATCGAGTAGGCTCGTTCGCCCAGCGGCACTCGCACAACTCGCATGCGATTCAGTGTAGGGCCTCACCCGGTGATGTCAAAGGTTTGCCCGGCCCAGCCCGGACTCTCGCCCCAGCCCGCATTTCTCACCAGCTTTTGATGTCATCTGACCGGTCACCGTCACATTTCACCTGAAATGCGGGCTCATCAGAATAGACCCGGAAATCTCACCCGCGGACCGTCAGGAATGCCGCGACCGCCCCACTGGTGAGATTTCCGGGCCAGGACGAGCCCCGCGACACGCTCTTCTGGGGTGCTCTTCTGGAGTTGCATCGACGCCCCATTTCGGCTTCTGTACCCGGCATGAAGTTGCGGATCTGGCGTTACGACCTGCAGTTGGCACATCGTTGGACGATCGCCCGCGGGCTCGAACCGGGAGGCGCGGGCGGCAAGACGACCAGCCAGGTGGTCCTCGCCGAGTTGACGGACAACGACGGGATTGTCGGCCTCGGCGAGGCGGCCCCTTCATCCCGGTACGGCGAGACAACCGATACCGCCGTCGCTTTCCTCGAACGGGTGGACGCCAATCGCCTCTCCTTCGCCGACCCTGCATCGAGCCTCGAATACGCGCGAAGTCTCGCGCCCGGTCAGTTCGCCGCAAAAGGCGCGCTGGACGTCGCTTTGTCTGATGGGGCCGCGCGGCGCGCCGGCAAACCACTGCACACCTATCTCGGCCTCGGCTTCGCCGAGAACAAGCATGTCACTTCATTCAGCATCGGCATCGCCACGCCCGAGATCATCACCCAGAAAACCCGCGCGGCGGAATCCTATCCGGTGTTGAAGCTCAAACTGGGAAGCCCGCACGATCGCGACAACCTGGGGGCCTTGCGCGCGGCCGCCCCGCGCAAGCCTGTCCGTGTCGATGCCAACGAAGCCTGGAAAACCAAGGAGATTGCCCTGCAGAATCTGGAATGGCTGGCCCAGGACGGGGCCATCCAGTTTGTCGAACAGCCCATGCCCGCCAACGCCACTCTCGAGGACATGGTCTGGTTGAAGGCACGCTCGCCTCTGCCCCTCATGGGGGACGAGTCGTATGTCTCGATCAAGGACGTCGAGCGCTGCGCCGCGGCGTTTCACTCCGTGAACGTGAAACTCGTCAAGGTCGGAGGTGTGTCCCCGGGTTTTGAGGCCTTGCGCGCGGCCCGGCAAGCCGGCCTGCAGACCATGCTCGGCTGCATGATCGAGTCGAGTGTCCTGATCTCGGCGGCCGCGCACCTTGCCGACCTGACCGACTACCTCGATCTGGATGGCAATCTGCTGGTCACCAACGACCCGTTCTGCGGGGTGAAGGCTGACCGCGGTCTCCTCTCGTTTGCCGGTGCGCCGGACCACCTTGGCCTATGTGTCAGGCCTCGCGAAATGAAGCGGCTCTAACTGCGCGGCTCGGGGCGGTTTTTTTGGTACTAAACCTGCTATCATTAACGGGATGGCGCATGACGGCGTCTCGAGACGAGGAGCCCCTCAGAGCATTGGGAATCCGGATGCGGACGAACAGCCGCGGGGCCCAGACGACTGCGCGCCGTGCACGGATCGTGGTGCGTAAAATGGTCGACGAGAGAAACCAGCGGAGCAGAGAACGAGGTGATCCGATCGCGGTGAGTTTCGGCCGCCGCGGAGGCCAGCCATGAAACAAGACCGGCTGCAACAGCAACGGCTGGAATTGAAGTACATCATCAGCGAGCACAAGGCCCTCGCGATCCGGGATTACGTCCGCTCCTATCTGGACCTGGACGAGTACTCGCAGGACCAACCGGATTACTCGTACCGCATTCACAGCCTCTACCTCGACTCGGACTGGCTCAAGACCTACTGGGACACGATCAACGGGTTGAAGAACCGCTACAAGCTGCGATTGCGGTACTACGACGAACAGCCCTCCTCTCCGGTCTTCTTCGAAATCAAGAGGCGCATGAACGACGCCATTTCCAAACAGCGCGGCGGCGTGCACCGCAACGCGGTGGATTGGCTCCTCGCGGGTCATTTGCCCGAACCCCGGCATCTGCTCTCCGAGAATCCCAAGGAACTGGTCGCGCTCCAGAGGTTCAGCCACCTCATGCTGGGCATCCGGGCAGGCCCGAAAATGCACGTCACCTATTCCCGCGAGGCCTGGATGAGCACGCACGGCAACTCGATCCGAGTGACCATGGACCGGGACGTCTATTGTTCGCCCGAGTTCAGCGCCCAACTGAGCACCCACCTGCGCAATCCAGTCAAGCCGTTCGGCGACAAGGTGATTCTCGAACTCAAGTTCACCGACCGCTTTCCAAACTGGTTCCGCGAACTGGTCGAGACGTTCGATCTCATGCGCGGAGCAGCGGCCAAGTATGCCGATGGCGTCACACTCGTCGGTGAACCCTTCTTCTACGACCAGGCATCCCGATGGGCCTCCTCCCGGTCCTCGATGTTGCATCCGGCCACGCTCCAACCCGGGCTCGAAGATTGAGAGCTGCGCGGCCGGTCTCGGCCGGTCCCCCCTCAGAAAAAAAAGAACCCCGCCACAATGCCGTGCGTAACAGTTCCTTTGAACTTGTAAGAAACAGGTGGAGCCCTCGCCGCGGTCTTCGACTTCCAGTCAAGGCCTGTCGGCAACCAAGCGGCATCCGGACTCCGTGTCTAGGTCAGACTACGGTTCAAGGACTTAGTTTCTAATCACGAGCAGTGGCAGGGTAAAGCCAGTGTCGAGTCCATAGTTTTCCAAAGATCCGCGGTCTCTTCACACAACCGCCTGACGCAGATTCTTATCGCCCAATCGAGCCGATCTCTCAAGCAAAAAAAAAGAAAAAGTCTCCACCAAGGCATCGAGTTTGGCTCCATTTACGCTAAAGAGAGGCTGTCACGATGCTGCGACGCCGTGGCGCTGACTGTGGAGCAGAAAGCCGAGGTACTGAATCAGCCGTTCCTTCATCTCCTTGCGCGAGACGATCGAATCGATCAAGCCGTGTTCCTGGAGGAACTCCGCCGTCTGAAATCCTGGCGGGAGTTCGGCCTGCGTGGTGTCCTTGATCACCCGCGGACCGGCAAAGCCGATCATGGCGCCCGGCTCGGCAATGATGAGATCCCCGAGGGTGGCGAAGCTGGCCATGACTCCGGCTGTCGTGGGGTGAGTCAGGACGCTGATGTAGGGCAGGCGGCTTTGGGCATGGTAGGCCAGTGCGGCCGCGGTCTTGGCCATCTGCATGAGGCTGAACATCCCTTCGTACATCCGCGCGCCGCCGCTGGTCGAAACGATCACCAGGCCGAGCCCCTTGTCGGTGGCGGATTCGATCAGATGGGTCAGTTTCTCGCCCACCACCGATCCCATCGATCCGCCCAGGAAGGAGAAATCCATGACGCCGAGCGCGACACGGTAGGGGCCGATCCGGCCGATGCCCGTCAACACGGCGTCCTTCAATCCGGTGCTTCTCTGGTAACTGTCGAGTTTGTCCGCATAGGCCGCCACGCCGGTGAACCCGAGGATATCGACGCTGATCAACCGCGGATCCATTTCCTCGAATGAACAGGTCTCGACAAGGGCATGGATGCGTTCCCGGGCCCCGATCGGAAAGTGGTGCGAGCACCGGGGGCAGACCTTGAGGTTGTCGTCCAGTTCCTTGTCGTAGATCATCGTGGAACACTTGGGGCACTTGGTCCACAATCCTTCCGGGATTTCCCTCTTGCGTGCGCGCCCGGACCCGAGTTTCGGTTTCTTGATGAAACCGCTCGCGCTCTTGGGCTCAGGGGGTGGCGCCGGTTCCTTGCCTCCGAGTCCGATCGATCGCTTGGGAATAAATGATGTCGCCATAGAAGCATCAGGAACACTCAGACGCCGCGCGCCACGGTCCATACGCAAACATCGCCCGCCCCTCCGGCCCGAAGGACCTGAGCGCAGGCGCTTGCCGTGGCGCCGGTTGTAAGCACGTCATCAATCAACACAATCCGCTGTCCGCACACCGACACCCCGGATCTCAATGCGAAAGCCCGCCGCATGTTCGCCGCCCGCTCCCGGCGGGTCAACCGGGTTTGCGTCTCCGTTGGTTCGACCCGGCGAAGCATCCGGACGTTCAACGGAATCCCGGACGCCGCGCTGAGGCGTTTGGCCAACCGCTCCGCCTGGTTGAACTCGCGCTCCCGCTCGCGCACGGGGTGAAGCGGAATCGGCACCAGCCAGTCCCAACGCTCGCAAAGAAGCTCCGGAACCGCCTGGGCCGCGAGCAAACCGGCGAGGAAAGGCTCGTGCCAGAGCGCACGCTGGTACTTATAGCGGTGTATCGCATCCCGCACAACCCCCGTCGCCAGGACCGCCGCCCGGGCCTTCGAGAAATGCAGGCCCAGACCCCGACAGTTGGCGCATTCGAACCGCGTCGTAACCGCCCCATCGAACGGGAGCCCGCAATGCTCGCAGAACGGTCGTCGAATCCAACGCACACCGCCGCGTCCCGAGCGGCACCGTGCACAGACAAAGCCCTCGGCGACCGTGGCCCTCTCGACATCACAGATCCGACAGCGCTCCGGATACAGGAGGGCGGCTGCGGCAGCAAGAAAGCGTCCGAGGCCTTTCAGCGAAAGGGTTTGCGGCATCGATCCCATTCTCCCTGGGTTCACCCCGGCACCGATACCGCATCCTCAAACGGCTGTCAAAGAGAGGACGTTGGCGCTCCGGCCCGGGGCTTTCGACCCCGCCCTCACTTCGCAACCAGAAAATCCCCGATCGCCAGGTTCTGCAGGTCGCTCGCGAAGAACATGTTCAGGGCGTCGTCCGGGGAGCAGACCATTGGCTCGCCCCGGCGATTCAAGGAGGTGTTCAGCAGCACACCGATCCCCGTCTTCGCCTCGAATTTCCTCAGAAGCTCGTAGTAGCGCGGGTTGCTCTCCGCCGTCACGATCTGCGGGCGCGCCGTGCCGTCCTCATGCACCACTTCCGGAATCCGCGTCCGCCAGGCCGGCGCGACGTCGAACGTGAAAGTCATGTAAGGCGATGGATGGGTGCTCTGCAGGATCTCCGGCGCCACCGAGTCGAGCAGAGACGGACAGAATGGACGCCAGCGCTCGCGATACTTGATCTGCGCGTTGATGCTGTCCGCAACGCCCGGAACCGCGGGGTTGCCCAGGATGCTGCGATTTCCGAGGGCGCGCGGGCCCCACTCCATGCGGCCCTGGCACCACGCCACCACGTGGCCTTTGGCGAGCAGGTCGCTCGCCCTTTCGGTGATCGACGCGCACCTCTCGGAACGACAGCCGCGTTTCCGCAGCGCCTCCTCGATCTCGGCGGCCGAATACTCCGGCCCGAGATACGCGTGCGTCATTGGCTGGATCGTGTCGCCAAGGCGGTGGGCGGCATACGTGGCCGCGCCGAGCGCCGTGCCCGCGTCGCTGGCCGCGGGCTGCACAAAGACCTCGCAGTCGGGCGCGAAGGCCTGAATGAGGCGTTGATTAGCCTTCACGTTGAGCGCCACACCGCCGGCGTAACAGAGGCGGCGCGTGCGCGCGATGTGCCCGCCCAGATAGTGCCGCGTGAGGGCCAGGAGAATCTGCTCGAGCTGGCGCTGGACCGCCGCGGCAATGTGCACGTAAGGATGGTCAATGTCATCCCCGACGCGCGGTGGCCCCCACATCTTGACCAGCTTGGGCGAGAAGTAGGTTCCGATGCCCTGCGCCTCCCCCGCCGCCGCGCGTTTGTAGCGGCGCAGTCCAATGCAATTGACCAGCCGCGTGTTGACCCGAAAGCCCCGCTCGCTCCACTCGATTAGCCCGGAAACATCCGCGCGGTCTGGATCGCCGTAGGGCGCCATGCCCATCACCTTGAACTCGCCATCGAGCATCTCGAAGCCGAGATACTCCGTCACGGCGCCATAGCACCCGCCCAGAGAATCGGGCGCATGGAATTCCTTGAGACAGGCGATCTCACCGCCCGATCCGTGCCCGAACCACGTCGTGCAGTACTCGCCCACTCCGTCCACACTCATGATGGCGGCGTCGGCGTAACCCGAAACATGATACGCGCTCGATGCGTGCGCCAAATGATGCTCGACAGGCATGAACCGGACGCGGCGCCGGTCAATGCCCAGGCGTTCGAGAGCGGCGAAGACCTGACGGGCATTGCGCCGAAAACGCCGGTTGCCGTTGAACAGCGCCGCGAACGCCCGATCCGGCGCATACCAGTGCCGGACCGCGTAATGCCAGCGGGCGGGGCTCATGAGACTGACCGGGGCGAACGGGATCGCCACGACCTGCACATCCGACGCCTTCACCCCCGCAAATCGCAGGCAGAATGCCGCCGCATGCTCGGCCTGTTTGCCCTTGGCATGCTTCTCCCGCAGGAAACGCTCCTCCTCCGCCGCCGCAACCACACGCCCATCCACCACCAGCGCCGCCGCGGGATCGTGTCCGACCATCCCTCCCAGACCGAGCACGATCATGGCCGACTCCCTCCCGCCCGATCAAACAGCCCGAGTCCGGCTCGATGCCCGCTGGCCGGACGCACCGGATCTCGGCCCGACGCCCGCCCGGCATCCTGAAGGCGCCCGGCATCCGTTGAAGCTCTCTCTCGCATGAAAGGCCGCAAGCCTACCATCGCCGCACGAGCCGGCAAAGGCGATTTTCCGGCTCTGTGAAACACGCTCACAACGCCTGGTCTTGGGGAGCGTTGACATTCAACAATCGAATGCGCACGAGGACCATGAACCGGTCTGTAGCCATCCCGCGATGCGGGACGGCTACCTGACCACGGTTCACGGATAGAGGCCCTGCCGCGCCGCCATAGCAGCGAAGATCCCGCCTTGATTCAACAGGGCCTTGAAGCTGCCCGTTTCCACGATACAGCCTTGGCTCAGCACGATGATCTGATCCATGCCCGCCAGAGTGGAAAGGCGGTGCGCCACGCAAATCACCGTCCGGTGCTCGGCCAGCCGGTCGATGGCCGCCTGGACTTCGGCCTCGGCCTTCGAGTCGAGGGCGGCCGTCGCTTCGTCCAGCACCAGGATCGGCGCGTTGCGCACGAACGCGCGGGCGATGGCCACCCGCTGCCGCTGTCCGCCGGAGAGCGTCACGCCCCGCTCGCCGACCCGTGTGTCATAGCCCTGGGGCAGAGCCAGGATGAAGTCGTGGGCGCTGGCCGCTCGAGCCGCGGCTTCGACCTCCTCGAAGCTCGCGCCGGACCGCCCGCAGGCGATGTTCTCCGCCACGGTCTGGTCGAAGATCGTCACGTCCTGGCTCACGAGCGCCAATTGACTGCGCAGATCGCGGATCGACACCTCTCTCAGATCCGTGCCGTCGATTCGGAGAGTTCCGCTGGTCGGGTCGTAAAAGCGGAACAACAGGTTGAGCAGCGTGGTCTTGCCCGACCCGCTCTCGCCCGCAACGCCCAGCCTGGCGCCGCGGGGGATGACCAGGTCCACATCCTTCAGCACCACCCGGTCGTCGTAGGCGAAGCTCACGCGCTCGAAACGCAGTTCCGATCCGAACCCGGACACGGGTTTGGGGTTGTGCGCCTCGACGACCTTGGGTTGTTCGGCGAGGAGTTCCGACAGGCGGTGGACGCCGACGCTGGCCTGTTCGAAGACGATGTGCACGCCGGCCAGCTTCTTCAACGGCAGGAAGAAGAGCAGGATGCCGGTGACGAAGGCCACCAGCTCCGGGCCGCTGCGGCCCGCGTGAAAGACGTAGAGCAGCAGCGCCCCCAAACCCAGCACCGAAATGACCTCGATCAGAGGATTCACCAACTCCTTCGCCTTGACCCCTCTCATGCCGGCGCGGACGAGCTGCCCGGACGTCTGGCGGAAACGCGCCATCTCGACGGCTTCGAGGTTGTAGGCCTTGACGACGCGGATGCTCCCTAACAACTCGACCAACTGGCTCGATTGCGCGACGTTCGCCTTGCGGCTCACCGCCATGGCGCGGTGCGCTTTCCGACCCAGCACCATGAGCGGCAGCAGACAGGCCGGCAACAGGACCATGACCGCGCAGGTCAAGCGCCAGTCAAGCCACAGCAGACCGCAAAAGACCACCACGATCGTGAGCGACTCCTTGATGAGATCGGCCACCCCCTGCCGCAGGGCCCGCAACAGATTGTACGTGTCCACGTTGATCCGCGTGAGCAGATCGCCCGTCCGCGAGCGGGTGAAGAACTCGAGGGAGAGTTGGCTCAGCTTCTCCATGACGTCCAGTCGCATGTCCCGGACGACGCGCTCGCTCACCCACCCCAGGCAGTAGTTGTTGCCGTAATCGGCGCCGCTCCGCAGAAAGACCAGGACCGGCAGGAACAGGAGCAGGCCCACCGCTTGCCGCCACCCCAGCGGCTGGCCCGTGCGCGGCAGCCAGGGATCGATTGCGCGCTGCACACTCTGCCCCAACTGCTCAATCACCCCGGAGAACCGGCCCCGGGCATCCGAGGGCGCCGGCTGCGCCGGCGCGGACGCGGCGGGCGCGAACCGCTCGGTCAGCGTGCGCGTCGCCCACATGAAACTGCCGTTGGTGAGAGCGAACACCCCGCCAAACACCACGCTCAGCGCCAGCCGCACCCAGTACCGCGGCAGATAGCCGCAGCCAAAGCGCAGGACGGTAAGAATGTTGTGCATGCCCGGCCCATGTTCGCCAGCCGCACGGCCTTTGGCCATACCAAATCGCGACACGCCAAATCGCGCGCCCGGCCCGCCGGCGCCGAGGCGGCGCATCCGCTCTCGACTTTCCCATGCGCGGTCCTGACAATGCCGGCCGCATGCGGCTGCTCGACCGTTATCTGCTCCGCGAATTGCTGGTCCCCCTCGGCTACTGCCTCGGGGGCTTTCTGATTTTCTGGATCACTTCCGATCTGATCAGCGACCTGGATGTCTTCCAGCGCTTCAAACTGCTTCCGCGCGACGTGGCCGCCTATTACCTGGTCCGGATGCCCGAGCTGCTGGTCACGGTCCTCCCGGTGGCCCTGCTCCTGGCCCTGCTCTACACCCTGACAAACATGGCGCGTCATCAGGAGCTCACGGCCATGCGCGCGGCCGGCCTGAGTCTGTGGCGGCTTTGCCTGCCTTACCTCGTCGTGGGCTCCATCCTGGGCGGCGTGCTCTTCGCCCTCAACGAGGTCTGGGTGCCGGACGCCTACACCGCAGGCAGGCTGGTTCTCCGCCGCCGCATGCCAGTCGCACCGGGCGATCTCGGACCCGAATGGCAGCGCAATCTGGTCTTCCACAACGACGCCGACAGCCGTCTGTGGCAAATCGGCGCCTACAACCGCCTCACCGGCGAGATGCTGTCGATCAATATCGAATGGCGCTTCCCCGACGGCGGGCATCGGCGGCTGGCCGCGGAACGGGCGGACTACACCAACGGGCACTGGGTCTTGCAGGACGTCAAGGAACTGCTCTACACGCCCGAATCCCGGCTGCCCGCCTTCCGCGGGATGACCAATCGGCTGGCCCTGGCTGAGCTGACCGAGACGCCCGAACTCATCAACAGCGAGATTCGATTCACCGAGCTGAGCAACGTGAAGGCGGCCAAGGGAGCGCGGCTCTCGCTGCGCGAGATCCTCGATTACGAGCGGCTCCACCCGCGCCTCAACCCGAGGGCTCGAGCCAAACTCGAGACGCAGTTCCATGGCCGGCTGGCCGAACCGTGGAAGTGCATCGTGGTCGTCCTGATCGCCATTCCGTTCGGCGCCCCGTCAGGCCGGCGCAACGTCTTTGTGGGAGTGGCCGGCAGCATCTTCATCGGGTTTGCGTATTTCTTCATCGCCGGCTTCAGCCTCGCCCTGGGCACAGGCGGCTACATCGCCCCCTGGCTGGCGGCCTGGCTCCCCAATGCCCTGTTCACGGGCGCCGCCATCTGGCTCACGCAGCGCATCCAATGAACAGGAGTCTCGACAGACTCAAGGCGCGGTGCGAACGCCTGCGGTCGCTCGACCTGGCCTGCCAGGCCATCCACTCGACCCTCGATCCGGAGAAAGCGCTCGATCTGGTCCTCCGCCATGCCGTGCGCCTCACCGACGCGAGCAGCGGATCCATCGTGCTCGTCAATCCCACAACCGGGTTCCTCGAAACCCAGGCGGCGCGCGGACTGCCGCCCCAGGCGGCCCGGCTCGGATTCCGCGTCGGCGAAGGTCTCGCCGGCTGGGTCGTCCGCACCGGCCGACCCGCCCGCGTTGCCGATGTCCTCGCCGACCCGCGTTACATCATGGTCCGCCCCCAGATCCGGTCCGAACTCGCCGCCCCCCTCGAAGTGAGCGGCGAAGTGCGGGGCGCGATCCTCGTCGGCGCCGATCGACCGGGCGCGTTCGGGGTCGAGGCGCAGGCGCTGCTGCTCGAACTGGCGCGGCGCGCCTCCGGGGTCATTCGCAACACCTGGCTCCACGAGCAGCTCCGACACAAGGCCCGGCTCTTCGAGTCGCTCTTCGTCCTTGGCCAGTCCATCCAGTCCGCTCTGAGCCTGGGCGAGGCCCTGGGAACCATCACGCGCGCGGCCACGACGCTGATGGACGGGAAGATGAGCGCGCTGCATTTGCTCGACGAGGAGCGGGCCTGGCTCGATCTGCGAGCCAGCCACGGCGCGGGCGCAGCCTATCTGACCAACTCCCGACTCAGTGTCGACGAAAGCCTCCTCGGGACCGTGGTGCGGCGGCGCAAACCGCTCCAGGTCGCGGACGTGCGGACTTCGACCCGGTACCAGCGAGTCGGTGTCGCGCGCGAGGAAGGCCTGGTCTCGCTGGTCAGCGTGCCGCTGGTGTTTCAGCGCCGGCCGATCGGCACCCTCAGCGTGTACACCGGCCAGCCCCACAGCTTCTCGAACGAGGAGATCCGCATCCTGTCCGCCTTGGCCGAACTCTCGGCCATCGCCATCGAGAAGGCGCGTCTCTACGAGCGCCTGGTCGAGGTCGAACACCAACTGCGCAAGAATGAGAAGCTCTCCGTGCTCGGCCTCCTGGCCGCCGAGGTCGCCCACGAGATCCGCAATCCCCTGGCCGTGATGCAGATGCTCTATCATTCGCTCGACCTGCGCTTCCCCGAAGGCGACCCGCGCGCGCGCGACGCCCAGATTATGGGCGAGAAAATGGTCCAGTTGAACCGCATCGTCGACCGCATCCTCGACCTCGCCCGGAGTCCTGAACCGCGTTTTGCATCGGTGAACGTGAACCCGTTGCTCTCCGATCTCGCCCTGCTCACTCGCCACAAGTTCCGGGAGCAGAACGTGCGGCTGGTTCTCGAATTGGATCCCCGCCTGCCCAGCGTGCCGGGGGACGCCACACAGTTGGAACAGGCCTTCCTGAACCTGGCCCTCAACGCCGCCGAAGCCATGCCCCAGGGCGGCCAACTCACCATCAGCACCGCCGCCGCCGCCCTCCGCAAAAGCCAGCCCGCGCCCACACACGTCCGCATCACCTTCCGCGACACCGGCCAGGGCATGAGCGACGAACAGCAGCGCCGCGCCTTCAGCGCCCTCCTCAGCACCACCAAGAGCAAGGGCGCCGGCCTTGGACTCGCCATCGTGGCCCGGATCGTCGAGGCCCATCGCGGCAAGGTGCGCCTCGCCTCCCGCCTCGGCCACGGCACCACGCTCCACCTGCTTCTGCCGGTGTAACTCGATCGAATGTCATTCTGACAACGCCCGGCGCGCCGGGTCGGGGGACCCGGCCTACAACCGCTGCTTTCTCCGATGCTGTAGGCCCGGTGCCCTCACCGGGCGACAGAACACCGACAACAACCCGATGCGCCGGACTGCGGGGTGCGACGCACGGCTCGCTTGCTCCCGATGCCGCGGTCCGGCAGACTGCAGGAAATCGTCATGGATGCTGCCGCTCTATTGCGAGAGTTGATAACGCTGCCGAGCGTGAATCCGGCCTTTCTGCCGGCGGGCCACCCTTGGGCGGGTGAACAGCGCGTGTGCGATTTCCTGGCTGCCACCGCCGCCCGACTCGGCCTCGACCTCGATTTCCAGGACGTTGAATCGGGCCGGCGCAACCTCCTGGCCCGCCTCTGCCCGGTCGGGCGCCCTCGCCATCGGGTGATCCTGGCGCCGCACCTCGATACCGTGGGCGGATCCGACATCCACTTCACACCACGCGCCGCCCGAAGCCGCCTCTATGGACGGGGCGCCTGCGACACCAAAGGCAGCATCGCCGCCATGCTCACCGCGCTGAGCCGAGTGGCGGGATCGGCGCGCCGGCCCGCCGCAACCGAGATCATCTTCGCCGGCCTGATCGACGAGGAACATGGCCAGATCGGGTCCAGATTCCTGGCGCGCTCGGGCGTCAAAGCGGATCTGGCCATCGTGGGGGAACCGACCCGACTCGAAGTCGTCACCGCCCATAAAGGCGACGTCTGGCTGCGCCTCGAAACGGGCGGAAAAGCTGCCCACGGCGCGCACCCCGACCTGGGCGTCAATGCCGTCCATGCCATGGCCCGGATGGTGCACCTGCTCGAAACCAAGTACTCGAGCAGTTTGCGCCGACACGCCCATCCGCTCCTCGGCTGCGGGACGATCAATGTCGGCGTCATCGCCGGCGGCACCCAGCCGAACATCGTACCCGACCGCTGCGGCATCCAGATCGATCGCCGCACGCTGCCGGGCGAGAACGAGACGACCGTCATCGGGCAAGTCCGGTCCCTCCTCCGGCAGAACCGCCTTGAGGCACGGGTGACCAGCCTCAAGGCAGCGGCATGTCCGCCGCTCGAGACCAGCCCGCGATTGCCGTTTGTCAGCCGTTTCCTCGAAGCCGCGCGACAAACCCGGCCCGCCGGTGTCGCGTTCTTCTGCGACGCGGCGGTCCTGGCCGCTGCAGGCATCCCGAGTGTCGTCTTCGGCCCCGGCGATATCGCGCAGGCGCACACGGAAGACGAGTGGATCTCTTTGCGCTCGCTCGAACGCGCGACGAATCTTCTGACCCGGTTCCTCTCGTCGCTCCCGTGAAGCCGCCGGCCAGACAACAATGACCCCGGCCGGCACATCGACGGCGCGGCATCGGATGCGGCTCGCGCTCCTGACGCACGAACCCCTGGATCCGCCAACCGGCGGCGGTTCGGCGGAGGCGCTCTACCTGGTGCGCGAATTCGTCCGACGCGGACACGACGTCCATGTGTTCTGCCCGACCGTGCCCGAGGGGGAACGCCTCGAGCGCGATCTCGGGGTGCGCCTGCATCCGTTCACACTCTGGCGCATGGGCCGGTACGCCTCGCTGCGCAGCGTGAAGTACCTCCTCTACCCCCTTTTCCTCGAACGTCTCGTCGCGCAGGCCGCACGCCGGACCCGCTTCGATGTCCTGTTTTCGCAGCACGCCATTTCCGCCGTCGCTGCAGGCCGGCTCAAACGCCGGATCGAAGCGACGGTGGTCATGAACCAGCTCGATTACCTCACCGGTTTCATGGAGACATGGCCGGCCTGGCTGATGCCGCGTCCGCTGCTCGCTGTGCTCATGCGCTACGAACTGTCGTTGCCCCGGCGGTTCGGGGCGGATAGGGTCTTGACCGTGTCAGACGCATTGGCGGATCGCGTGGCCGCCACCGGTTTTCCTCGGGAACGAATCCAATCGATCTACTACGGATACGATTCGGCTCTGTTCCCCTTTAATGCCGCCGCCGTGGCGGCGCGGGGCGATGACCCGCCGGTGGTCGTCATGCACGGATCCTTCGACCATCATCATCTCGGGCCCATTGCGCTCGATGCCCTCGCCCATGTCCGGGCGGAGCGCCCCGACACCGTGTTCCGGTTCGTCGGACAGCCCACGGACACCTTGCGGAGCTTCCTCGAAGCGGCGCGCAAACGCGGTGTGGCCGGCGGCGTCGAGTGCCCCGGGTTCGTCCCGTATCGCGAGATGGCGCGGCATCTGGCGGGGGCGTCGGTGGGGATTGTTCCGTACGAGGCGTCGGCGGGTGTGCATTGCGCATTTGTCGCCAAGGTGGTCGAGTCCCTGGCGCTGGGCCTGCCCGTCGTCTGCACGCCGCTGGAGGGAATCCAACGGTACTTCCCGGATGAACCGCTGATCCGTTACGCGCGGTTCGAAGGGCGTGATTTCGGGGAGCATATCCTGGCCTGGCTGCGCACGCCGCTGTCCGAGCGCCGGAAGATGTCACAGCCGGCCAGCCTGCGGGTGGCACGTGAGCTCGACTGGAACGTCATCTGCCGGCGCGCAGCCGATGCGGTCGAGGACGCAAGCCGGTCACAATCGAGTGGCCAACCCGTGAACGCAAAGACCTGCCCATGAAACATGCTTTTCCAGCCCGCATGGCTATCATCTTGCGAAGTTTCATCGACACGTGCACAGACGGGGTGTGAAACATGCGGGCTAGAACAGCCAACGCTTCGAACGAACCGCGTCCCGGACCGTCCGCGATCCCGCCTTCGCGCGGCGGGCGTTTCAATCTGCGCTTCTTTCGCCAGACGGGTTGGATGGTGGTGGCGACGACGCTGGGCGGCGGATTCATGTACCTGGTGCACATCCCGGCGGCGGCCGGCATGCCCAGGGCGGAGTACGGCGTTTTCCAGGCGCTGCTTCAGGTCATGAACCTGATGCTGATCCCGGCGATTGGCCTCCAGACAATCATCGCGCAACAGACCGCGTCGGCCCTGACCGATTCGCAGCATCGCCAGCTCGCGGCCACCGTGCGGGTGCTGCTCGCGGGGGTGGGCGTCATCTGGCTGGTCATGGCACTGTCCACTTGGGTGATGCGGGACAGGCTGCTGGCGGCGCTGCAGATCGCCCATCCGGCCGCCTTGTGGGTGACCGTCCTGATCGGGCTGGCGATGCTGGCGTGGCCGATCCTCCAAGGCGTGCTGCAAGGCAGACAGAACTTTTTCTGGCTCGGCGGCCTCCAGGTGGTGAACGGAGGCGGACGGCTCCTGGGCGTGTTGATCCTCGTCTGGCTTCTCGGAGGCCAGGCGGCCGGGGCCATGACAGCCGCACTGCTCGGCTTTTGGGCCACCGTCACGCTGGCCGGCTGGCTGACCCGCGACGCGTGGCTGGGCCCGGGCGAGCCGGTCGATTGGCGCGCATGGATTCAACGGGTGGCGCCCCTCACGTTTGGGTTGGCGGCCAGCCAGTTCACCATGGCGGCCGATATGATCCTCGTTCAGACGACATTCGACAAGGACGTCACCGGCCTCTACGGGGCGGCCGGCACCATCGGACGCGGCTTGATGTTCTTCACGGGAGCCGTCTTCGCCGTCATGTTCCCCAAAGCGGTTGCCAGCAAGGCCCGCGGAAGGCGAACCGACGTCCTGGTGTCCGCGGTGGGAGCCACGGCCGTCCTGGGAACATGCGCGGCCCTCGGGTGCACCTTCCTGCCTCAACTGCCGCTTCATCTCGTTTACCCAACTCGGCCCGAGTATTGGGCGATGGCCCCGCTGGTGCCCTGGTTCGCCTGGTGCATGTTGCCGTTGAGCCTCGCCAATGTCCTGATCGGACATCTGCTCGCCCGCGAGCGCTTCCAGGCCGTGCCCTGGCTCCTCCTCGTGGCCGTAGGTTACGGCGTGGCCCTCTGGGCGCGGCAGGACGCCTTCCGGGGTGTCCCCGAGGCGGATGGATTCCGCATGGTCGTGGCCACGCTGGGCGTCTTCAGTCTCCTCCTCCTGCTGATCGCCGCGTGGTTCACCTGGGGAAGCCACCGCGAAGACAAGCACTGACCACTCGAAAGCCAGCCGCTACGCCTTCTCGTCCGCCCCGCCCTCATCGTCCGCAGAATAATCTGGCGCTTTTCGGCACGGAAAGGTCTATAACTCCACGCATGCAACCGCGCCTGACTCTCTTGGCACTCCTGGTCCCCGTGGCGCTCACCGCCTCGGCGTCCGAAGCAAGTGACTGGATCATGCTCTTCAACGGACACAACCTCGATGGCTGGACCCAACATGGGGGCAAGGCCGTCTACCGGGTCGACAATGGACAGATCGTCGGCATGCCGGTCCCCAACACGCCAAACTCGTTTCTGTGCACGGCGCGCACCTACAAGGACTTCATCCTCGAACTCGAGTTCAAGCCGATGACAGGACTCAACTCGGGCGTCCAGGTGCGAAGCGAGGTCTTCGCCGAACCCAAGTCCGTCCAGGTCGACGGCAAGACCTTCAAAATCCCGGCCGACCGCGTCCATGGGTATCAGGTCGAGATCGACCCCAGCGAGCGGGCTTGGACAGGCGGCATCTACGACGAAGGCCGCCGCGGCTGGCTCAAGGATCTCAAGGACAACGAGCCCGCGCGCAAGGCGTTCAAGGCGAACGCGTGGAATCACTTCAGGATCGAATGCCGCGGCGACATGATCAAGACCTGGCTCAACGGCGTGCCGGCGGCGGAGATCCGCGATCACGTCACGCCAGCCGGGATCATCGGACTCCAAGTGCACGGAATCGGCAAGGACCCCAAAGAACTCGAAGTGCGCTGGCGCAATGTCCGGCTCAAACAACTCGATGCGGCGACGCCTTCAGATCCGCGCGAAGATCCCAACTGGACCGGCCCGGCCTACCAGGCCCTGCCGCCTCTGGAAGGCGAAGGATGGCAGTACCTCTTCGACGGCAAATCGCTCGATGGCTGGAAGGTGACCGAGTTCGCCGGACACGGCCCCGTCGGCGTCAGGGCCGGGCGCCTCGAAATCGAAATGGGTGCCATGCTGACAGGCGTCAATCTCGTCAGAACCAACGATATCCCTCGTCATGGCTACGAGCTGGCCCTCGACGCCATGAAGGTCGATGGCAGCGATTTCTTCTGCGCCCTGACCTTCGTGACGCGCGAGTCCTGCTGCTCGTTTGTCATCGGAGGATGGGGCGGCGGCGTGGTCGGCATCTCGAGCATCGACGGCAATGACGCCTCGTCGAACGAGACCACCAAGTTCAAAGACTTCGAGAAGAACAAGTGGTTCCGCGTTCGTGTCCGGGTCACGCAGGACAAAATCGAGGCCTGGATCGGCAAGGAGAAAATGGTCGACGTGCAGGTCGAGGACCGCCGGATCGCCGTGCGCCCCGGCGAGATCGAAGACAGCCAGCCCTTCGGAATCGCCACCTACCAAACCACCGCCGCTTTCCGCAACATCCAGTGGCGCCCCCTCAAGTAGCGGGGGCCGCGCGATCCTGGTCGAGAAACGTCGCTTCGATCTCCCCGGCCAACCGGCGGGGCTCATCGCCAATGCTGCTTGACCGCGGAGCCGGGTCAACTCTAGCTTGCCCCCCGCAAAGCCCACACGCCGACAAACCAACTCGCCAATCGCATTATGAATAAGCGCTTCCCACTTGGTCGGATCCCTTTCCTTGTTTCCGGACTTGTCTGCGCCCTCTGCGCCCACGCCGCGCCGCCCGGCCCGACACCGCAGATCCCGGACGGCGGCGGCGCTCCGGGGCCGTTTCCGAACACGTCGGTCTCGGCGGTCAACGTGATCGCCAAAGGCAGCGCCACCTTCAACAGCGCTGTCGATGTTCCGGGTCTAGCCGGACAAGGCCCGATTCCCTGGTCGGTGAATCGGTACAATCGCGGCGACTTCGCCGTGCGCCTTTCCCCCGGCGACGCGCAGGCCGCATTGAACAACCTCAATCAGGGATTCATCGAGTTCGGCGACAGCGCGGTCAACATCCCCGCCAGCCAGGCCTGGCGCCCGAGCCCGCTCCTCGGAATCAGCATCCCGACCGCGCGCCAGAACGGCCCGATTGATTGGAACGACGGCGAGGGCCCGTTCTACCCGACGGTCGCAATCGCCGAATCGTCGTCGGGCCCCGGCTACAGCATGGCGGACGGCAGTTGGGGCAATGGCGATCTCGACGTGAATACCGGGCGGGCAGGCACGCACGGTTCGAGTCCTGAAGCCAATTTCAGCTTCTCCGTCGCCTGGTTCCCGTACGATCAGGGATGGCTCGGCGGCGAGGTTGGCAGCCCGACCGCCGAGGGCCAGGCGCGCTGGACCAGTCCCAACGCGCACGCCGCCGGCCTGGCGGCCGGGGTGGTCAAATGGCCGCAGTTCCCACTCGAGAGCGGGATCTATGGCGGCCAGGCCGAACTGGTTCTGCCCGGAGTCAATTCACTCGATGACGGCATGCTGTTCGTCACCTCGGCGGACGGCGCGAGCGATGTCAATATCGTGGGTGTCGCGCCCAAGGAAACCGGCATCGGCTGGCATGTGGCAGTCCGCGAAGACTCGGCCCTGGACGCCGAGACCCTGGCGGCAGCCGATCAATCCGAGTTTGCGTTCGTCTACGTGCCGTTCGACGCCCGGAATCTGGTCGGCGGACACATCGTGGGCGCCGATGGATCCAAGCGCAAAGCGGTCGGGGACTTCACCGTCGCCCGAACTGGCACGGGCGTCTACGAGCTGGTTGTCCCCGGCAAGACGGGCGCCGACGGCACCCTGTTGTTGCAGGTGGCGGACCTCGAACCAGAAACCTCGGTGCCGTTGGCCTCGCGCGCCTTCCTCTCGTACGAGTTCCTCGACGGCAAGTTCGTCATTCAATCGCGCAAGACAACCACCGACACGCAGGCGGACCTCGCTGATGCCAGTTTCTACGTGGCGTGGGTGGACTTTCAGACGCCGCTGGCGCCCCCGGACGGTCCGCGCATGCGCAGCCTGGCGGCGGTGGTGGTATCGGGCGAAGGCGCAGTGGCCAGGGAAACCGCTGTGGCGGTGAACACGCACGAGCCGGAAGTGCTGGTCGTGTCGATCGACTCGGTCAATGTGGCGGGCTTCACAGACCCGATCATGCAGATGCCGGCGCTCTATGCGGTTGTGGGGCGGTTCTTCGATCCGCGCACGCTGG
>ERZ795055.738-NODE-738-length-29172-cov-6.393481_pt1 | contig 29172 bp, 28 predicted proteins | sample MGYA00375139_ERZ795055 | MGnify/ENA primary metagenome ERZ795055 (study PRJEB30184, sample SAMN05720283) | anaerobic digester metagenome | isolation source: active sludge of municipal wastewater-treating anaerobic digesters | place: USA | collected 2015-01-23 ... | reverse complement strand
CTAAAAGCGGATTTGGTTTTCAAAAAAGGTTCGCGCAAAATCAAAGACAGCGCACCATAGCGGACTTCGCGATTTTTCGGAAGTTTCGGAAAGCGAAATCCGAGAGTGCACGCCACGCGCCAAAGCGCGGCGCGCCAGTGTTTCAGCCGCGAAATCAAAAGGCGGCAGAAAATCACAACGGACGGATTTTTGGGAGAGTTGGCGGTTCGTTCCAATTTTTTGCGCAAAATAATCCCGCTTTGCGGGATTGAGGCGATTTTTCCTGACCCTCGCCGAACATTCCGCCACGCCAAAATAACGTTTCTGTTTTTCTTAAAAATATTTTCTTATGCAATCATTACCATTACCAACAAAATATTTCCTTTACATCCGAAAAAGCACAGATGAGGAAGACCGCCAAGTTTTAAGCTTGGAAGCGCAACTGACAGAACTGAAAGAATATGCGATTAAAGAAAATTTAGAAATAATCGAAACATTTGTGGAAAAGAAAACGGCCAAAATTCCCGGCCGGGAAATTTTTAATTCTATGCTCAATAAAATTGAAAACGGTCTTCCTCATCCGATTGGTATTTTGGCGTGGGCTCCGGACAGATTGTCCAGAAACTCAATAGATGGTGGAAAAATGATTTACCTTCTGGATATGAATAAGCTTTCAGACTTGAAATTTCCGACCTTTGCATTTGAAAATAACCCCAGTGGAAAATTTTTTCTATCCATTGGACTTTCCAACGCCAAATATTATGTGGACAATCTGTCCGAGAATGTTCGGCGAGGGAACCGCGCCAAGTTGCGGCGAGGCGAATGGCCGGGGCAAAAACCTTTTGGATATGTTTATGACCATAGACTGCGAAATATTGTCCCTGACCCAAAGAAAGCTAAAATTGTGAAACAGGTTTATGAAGAATTTGCCACCGGCAGATACACCTTTAAATCAATATCAGCTCGCCTCGCCGCGCTTGGCGGCGGCGAAGTAAAATCAAACGGAGCCATTGAACATTTTCTGACCGCCAAATTATACATTGGCATAATGAGCTGGAAAGGTGAAGTTTATGAAGGAAAATTCCAACCGCTCATCTCAAAGCAATTGTTTGCTAAAGTGCAGGAAATATTGAAGAATCGGCGCAAGACGAGAAAAAGCAAAAAACGTCATAATTTTCCGTTCATCGGACTTTTTCGTTGTTCCTGTGGAGCCATGATAACCGCTCAATTTGCCAAAGGTCATGGGGGAATTTACCGCTATTATCGTTGCACCAGAAAACAAGGGACTTGCGCCGAAAAATATATCCAGGAATATGAATTGAAAGAGAAAATAGTTGAAAAAATGCAAACAATTGCTTTGCCTACGGATTGGATTGGAAAAATGGAAGAAAAACTACAGATTGAAGAAAAAAATCAAATCCAATCAGCAGGAGATTTCGCAGAAGCGACCAGAAAGAAGATTATTTCAATTCAGGAAAAATTGGATAAACTTTTGGAGGGCTATCTTGATAATTTGATTGACGAAGAAAGTTACAGACGCAAAAAAGAAGAATTGGTGCAACAAAAAACTGCTCTCAAGAATGAGCAGGATTCGCTTCTGCGCCATCAGATGAGCGGTTGGATCGAACCAATGAGAGAATTTATAAACGACCTAAAATACGCAGGAAAAATCGCCTCGGAGCAATCTCTTTCGGAGATTGCTCATTTTGCGCAAAAAATTGGAACGAACCGCCAACTCTCCCAAAAATCCGTCCGTTGTGATTTTCTGCCGCCTTTTGATTTCGCGGCTGAAACACTGGCGCGCCGCGCTTTGGCGCGTGGCGTGCACTCTCGGATTTCGCTTTCCGAAACTTCCGAAAAATCGCGAAGTCCGCTATGGTGCGCCCTGTAGGATTCGAACCTACGACCGTTTGCTTAAAAGGCAACTGCTCTACCAGGCTGAGCTAAGGGCGCATTATTAACTGTTTTATTATTAAATTTTTTAAAACACCTCCTCCAAACCCCGTTTTAAGGGGCGGAAAATTTGGAAAAAAAACAGCTACGCCATTATAACAGCGCTATTATTATCAGTCAATATGGAAAATTATCTATTTAATCTCTTGTGAATAACAAACATAAAAATCAGCGGTATGACGAGCCAAAGAAAACTGGCGTTTTCTGATGCCAGATATCCGTAGGAAGACGGAGAAACATATTCCAATGCAATTTTTTTAGGAACCAAAGACAATGAAATGCTAATAAGCATTACTACCTCCAAAAAGCTCATGGCAAAAACCCGCCAAAGAAAACCAGAGCCTGATCCGGAAATATAAATTTCGAAAAGCTTTTTTCCGAGCAGCGTAAGCAGAACAACTATAATGAGAAAACCAATCAATTTGTAGGCATATTCGCTTAAATATTTTTCCGGAACAGCGTTGATAATTGCAAGAGAAATATAAATATTAATAAGCACGGAAATTAATTTATATCTTCCTATAAACATCCCGAAAATAAAACTTACAAACACCACAACCAAAAGCAAAGTAACGTCCTGAGACATATTCATTGAAAGGCCAAGTTTTGAAAGCAATAGCGTTAGATTCATTTTTTTATTTTAATTTTTTGACGACCTATTTTTTTATCGTCTATATTATATCACATAATATAGCATTAAAGCACGCTTCATTCGCCAGTTTCCCTAAGCTCTTCAATAATTTTTTTCTGCTCTCTCGATATCTTTTTGGGAATCCTAACTACTATTTTAACCAGGTGATTTCCAACATTTCTGCCATTTATATCAGGTATCCCTTTATCTTTTATTCTGAAGGTTTCTCCAGACTGAGTTCCGGCGGGAATTTTGAGAATCAGCTTGCCATATACGGTTTCCATTTCGATTTCTCCGCCAAAAACTGCTTTTGAAAATGATATATATTCAGCGCTTAAAATATCCAGTCCTTTCTTCGCAAATTTTTTATGCGGCCGAACATGAACTAAAATATACAAATCTCCCGAATCGGCTCCTTTCTCGCCAACTTCTCCGGCGCCTTCCATAGAAATAGTTTGTCCGTCGGAAATTCCTGCCGGTATGTTTATTTTTATCTTTTGATCATCTTTAATTTTTCCATCGCCCCCGCATTTGGAGCATTTTTTTTCATAAATCTTCCCTTCGCCCTGGCACTCGGAACAGACGGATACTTGGGAAAAAGATCCGAAAAAACTCCGGCTTACACGCTCAATTTTTCCGCTTCCCTTGCAAGTTGGACAAGTTTTGACGCCTGCACCAAGCTCCCCGCCAGTGCCATTGCACCTATCGCACCGGACGCTTTTTCGAAGATTGACTTCCCTTTTGGCTCCGAAAACCATTTCCGAAAAGTCAATTTCCGCGTCAATTTGGATATCCCGACCTCTTTTTTTTCTCCTTCCCGACGGCTTTCCTCCGCCGAATATATTAGAGAAAATATCCTCGAAATCCGTCCCGCCGAAGTTAAATTCAAATCCGCCCTGGCTTTGCTTGCCAAAATTCCCAAAATCGAATCCGGAAAAATCGAATCCTCCGCCCGGTCCGCCTCCGCCTTGAAACCCGCCCTGATCGAAAGTTCTCCCGAACTGGTCGTATTGCTGGCGCTTTGTCTTGTCGGAAAGCACTTGATAAGCTTCATTTATTTCCTTGAACTTTTTATCATCCCCGCCGGATTTGTCCGGATGATATTTGTGAGCCAGCTTCCGATAAGCTTTCTTTATCTCATCATCGGATGCTCCTTTGGAAACTCCTAATGTATCGTAATAATTATTCGCCATATATTTTATAATTCTTGTCCATATTAGCACTAAACAAAAAAATTAGCAATCTCGAGCCTTGAGTGCTAACCAATATAAATACAACCGGCTTTAAAATCTATTTCCGGCTGAAAATAAAGGAGCGGGAGTTCACTCTTGAACTTCCCGCTCGAAATAAGCGGCAGCAGCCCTAGGCTGAAACAATTATTCCGGCCTTTTTTCTTCGCAAGCCCTGCCACTTCCAATACTTCAGCCTTTTGTCCAGAATAAATAATTTCATCTGGGAAAAAAGGTCGCTAAGAATTATGGCTAAACCGATTATCACCAATATTCCAACTAAATATTTTTTCATTTTTATCTCCCTTTGACCAAAGAACTAATTTTGCTGCATAATTTTCCGCAACAGACTTAAATATAACATATTGAGTAAAGAAATCAAATGTTTGTTATATTCGTAATTAAAATAAAAAAAGGCTCCCTGTGGAAGCCCTCTGCATATCAAACAAAAAGAATGCGTGCAAGGCAAATCCTGACTAAATTCGCCGTCGCAATTGCAAATTCTTTCTTAAACAATAAATGTTCCCTTCTCCTTTCAATTTCATCAGATGATTCATGTATCCACGTATTTAAAGTACTTCGGATGGTTTCCGCATCATCAATCGATGTGCCATTTTTAAGCATTTTGTTAAACAGAAAATACTTATCTGGTAACAACATGCTCTCCTGAGGAATTAAAGCATCAACTTTTCTATGGCATTCTAAGCAAATATGTTCTACTTTTTCATTAATACCGCGTCTAAAATGTTCAGGGAACAAAACATTCAGGCGCCTAGTCCACCATTCATCATCTTCCTCGTTCTTCTTGCCTTTTGTGAATCTTTTGGGAATTATATGATGCTCGTTTCTTTTTTTTCCAGGATTTTTGCAATAAGGACAACGGCCCACGGTAAACATATTCCCCCCTTTTTTTAAAAGAAGAAAAAAGATTTTAATTTATAAATGTACCCATTTTGAGTATATAATAATTTTTAATTATTTTCAACAATCTATTTTTAATATATCCTATACGTGTTATTGACAGAATACACTTTTATATGCTATTGATAATTGTACCACGCGATGCGGACGCATGTATACTGGCTTAGGTGATAAACGGCCTATCACACGGGCACGCGGTAGTCGCAAGGACTGGCTCCTCCTCCTTCCCAGTTCTTTCCCCTAGGAACCAAAGGCTCCCCGCGTATGCGTACCTCCGGCTCGGATCTAATCCGAGCCTTTTTTATTTTCTGCAAATATAGTTGACAATTTTTTCATTATTAATTAATTTTAAATTAGTTCTTTGTTTTCCAATACCACAATATTAACCCTCGGAGGTCAGCAATGAAAAAAGATCAGATCAAGTGGCAAAGGGAAAGGATTTGCGACAGAGAACATCCCTGTCCGCATTGTGGAAATCCGTTCAAATTCACAGACACTGGCAAGTGCTCGAACTGCTCCGAAAAATCAGAGCAATAAGAGCCGCCGCCAGATAAGGATGCTGATGCACCGCAACAGCATCCTTATTTTATTCCCTGCTCCGGATGTCCTCTGTAGGTTCAAGTCTTCTGACTTGAACCGTTTGTTTTTTCCAGCTTAATCATGCGCATCAACTATCCAGAATGGGGATAAATTATGAAATAAATGTTTTCAAAAAGAGCTCCGCCAAGGCGGAGCTCAATTTTAAGTTTTATTCTTTTTTAGGATCCTCTTTCACCTTTGCCTCTTCAACTTCACATTTTTCTTCCTTGAAGAAGTTTTTTGTCTGGCAGGCAAAAACCTTCCAGTGGAAAATGATATGGAGAAAAGAAAAAGATCAGGAGGCCAGTTGCCGCCGTCACCAGAAAGGAAACAAGCAGAATCAAGTCGTTTATATATTTGGCTTTGAATTTATTTTGCATATTTTTTCTAAGTTTACTTCTTATCTTCTTCCTTCGTCTCCGCATCTTTGACTCCTGTCCCGTTACTTTCGGGGTCGCCTTCTTTAGGTTGGTCGCCTTGAGGCGGAGTTTGTGAGGCTTGCTGAGCTTCTTGGGCAGCTTTATAAAGCTTCTCCCCAATCTTTTGCGCCGCCGCTGAAAGTTCTTCAGTCGCTTTCTTGATATCGGAAACACTATCGCTGTCTTTGGCTTTTTTCAGTTTTTCAATCGCTCCCTCGACTGGCTTTTTTTCATCCGCCGTGATTTTGTCTCCGGCATCGCGAAGAGCTTTTTCCGTTGTATAAACTAAAGTATCGGCGGTATTTCTGGCTTCAATCATTTCCTTTTTCTTCTTATCTTCTTCCGCGTGCATTTGCGCGTCTTTTTTCATCTTTTCAATTTCTTCTTTTGAAAGACCGGTGGACGCTTCGATACGAATAGATTGTTCTTTTCCAGTCGCTTTGTCTTTGGCTTTCACGCTTAAAATTCCGTTGGCATCAATGTCAAAAGTCACTTCCACTTGCGGGATGCCTCTGGGAGCGGGCGGAATGCCGTCGAGAATAAATCTACCTAAAGTTTTATTATCACTCGCCATTTCCCTTTCTCCCTGGAGCACATGGATTTCCACAGACGGCTGATTGTCAGCGGCGGTGGAAAAGATTTGTGATTTTGAAGTCGGAACGGTCGTGTTTCTCTCAATGAGCGGAGTTCTGATTCCTCCCATCGTTTCAATTCCAAACGTCAATGGCGTCACGTCAAGAAGCAAAACATCCTTCACGTCCCCTTGCAAAACTCCTCCCTGAATGGCTGCTCCGAGCGCTACCACTTCATCCGGGTTTACAGTCGCATTCGGTTTCTTTCCAAAAAATTTCTCAACGGCTTGGATTACGAGCGGCATTCTGGTCATTCCTCCGACCATCACTATTTCATTCATGTCCGAAGCAGAAAGTTTGGCGTCTTCCAGAGCTTTTTTGACCGGCCCAAGAGTTTTTTGAACTAGGTCGCCGACCAATTCTTCCAGTTTCGCGCGAGTCAGTTTCATAACCAAATGTTTCGGGCCATTAGCGTCAGTAGTAATGAAAGGCTGGTTGATTTCGGTGTCTTGAGCAGTTGAAAGTTCAATTTTCGCTTTTTCAGCCGCCTCTTTGATTCTTTGCAACGCTAGAGCGTCTTTTCCAAGATCGATGCCTTCCGATTTCTTAAATTCAGAAATTATCCAATGAATCAAAACCTGATCAAAGTCGTCTCCACCCAGATGTGTATCGCCGTTGGTGGATTTCACTTCAACGGTGTCATCGCCGACTTCAAGGATGGAAATATCAAAAGTTCCGCCTCCAAGATCGTAGACAGCGATTTTTTCATCTTTTTTCTTATTGAATCCATAAGCCAAAGCGGCCGCCGTTGGTTCATTGATGATTCTTCGCACTTTCAGTCCCGCGATTTCTCCCGCTTCTTTGGTGGCTTTTCTTTGTGAGTCGTCGAAATAGGCCGGAACGGTAATGACGGCTTCTTCAATTTTTTCTCCCAGCTTCTCTTCCGCGTCGGCTTTCAGTTTAGAAAGTATCATCGCGGAAATTTCCTGCGGAGTATATTCTTTTCCGCTCATCATAATCTTTACACCTCCATTCGCCTTAACAATTTTGTAAGGCATTAACTTTAAATCACGCTGCACTTCTTCGTCTTCAAATTTTCGTCCAATGAGGCGCTTGATGGAAAACAAAGTGTTTTCCGGGTTGGTCACAGCCTGCCTTTTCGCAAGCAAGCCAATCAGTCTTTCTCCGGATTTTGAAATCGCGACCATGGAAGGAGTGGTTCTCGCTCCCTCTTTGTTTTCAATGATGTTTGGCGATCCTCCTTCCACCACCGCCATAGCGGAGTTGGTGGTACCGAGGTCGATGCCTAATATTTTTGACATATTATTTTAGTTTAGTGCTTATTGGTAAATTAATCTTTTACCAAGGCACTTCTAATTAAATGATTTATTACTTACACAATTTTTAATTTCCAATTTTGAATTTCGAAACAATTTTGAATGTTTTAATTTTTAATGTTTCAAAATTTAGTCATTATAATTTATTTCAAAATTCAAAATTAAAAATTCTATTATTTGACTTTATCTTGACGAATTAATATTATTGTTATACTATACCGAGTAAAATCCTGACAGCATTGTCTGTCCACATAAGGAGGAAAAAATGATCGTTAAAAACAAAGAAGATCAGTTTCAGGAGGAAATGAGGCTTCTGGATACATTAAAGGAATTCTTCTTCCTGGAATTCAATCGGGAAAATTTGGTTAAATATCTTAAAACCTTAAACGAGCTTAGACAGATCATCAGGCAATATCAGATCTTAGTTCTGGAACTTGGCGAAAAGGACAGGATTACAGCAATGAAAGAATTCGGAAAATATCGTCATCTGGAAGAAACCAACAAAATTCATTAGCCAAGGAGAGAGCTATGTGCATCTTAACAGCAGATGTGTCTTCAGTGATGGGACTTTTTGGAAACAATCATCGGGTCGAGGAAGTCAACCTGCGCATTCTTCGTAAGCTAAGTAATAACGCGTTAGATTTTGACTTTTTTGATGACAAGGATAAGTGGACTTCCAATTCTCTCCAAAAAGAAGAAATGGAATTCCTTTTCGGGTTATTCAATCCCTGTCCAAGAAATACTCCATTGCCGCCGCATCTCATTGCGCGGCCTAATTCCCGAGAAAGGAGGTGAAGAAAATGAGAAGCATCACAGAACATCTTGGCGCCATCAACGATGCCAACTCCAGCCTTAAGGCCATTGAGGCTTTGCTGGCAATGGCATCAAACCGAAGTTTGCGCCAGGAAGAAATTGAAAAGGCTGACTCCGAGATCAAAACGATCTCAAACATCCTCTTTCAGTTGGCGTAGCTTCGCTTGCCGGCTAGTCGGAAATTCCGACTGGCCGGTTTTTTTTACCCCATGGAGTAAATTTTGCTCCGCAAAATTATTTTTCCGAAGGAAAAATTACTCCACGGGGTGAATTTTCAACGAACTCTGTCTGCCCTCCGATTCTTCGGAGAGCATAGGAATTCACTATTTCTAATGTTTTATCTTGATTGCGATCTTCTTGGGTTTAGCCTCTTCAGCTTTTGGAAGAACAATTTTCAATATCCCTTTCTCGCTGTGAGCTTCGGCCATTTCAGATTTAACTGCCATCGGAAGGATGACTGATCGGGAAAAACTGCCTTCTCTGACTTCCTTTCGATAATAATCTTCCCGCTTCACTTCCTTTTTTTCTTCGGTTCTTCCGGAAATGGTAAGCACATCATTCTCGATTGATACATCTACTTTTTCTGGATCAACTCCGGCCAGCGGCGTTTCAACAATGACATTGTCCTTGTCTTGATAGATGTCAATTGCCGGAGTAAAATCGGCTCCGCCCCATAAATCCGCGTCAAAAAATTTTTCCATGTCTCCCCAGGGAGACCATCGAATAATATTTCGGCTCATAAATATCACCCCCTTTCTAGGTTTAATTTAACAATTGTCAAAATTACTCAACGATTACCCTTGCAGCCCTTATCACTTTCCCGTTTATTTTATATCCTTTCATCAATATTTTTTTGACTATATTTTTACATGCACTTTCTTCTTTATTCTCAATTCTTTCTTCTTGTTTAATGGCTTCGTGCACGCTTGGATCAAAATTATCTCCAATTTTTACTGCAATTTCTTCAACTCCGTTATCTTCCAAAACTTTTTCGAGCTGCTTTTGGATATGCATAATTCCAGTGACCCACGGGCTTTTTTTCTGGTCTTCCGGAATATGATCCGTAGAAGCATGGAAATTATCCAAAACTGGCAGTATCTGCAAAATCATATTCATGTTGGAAAAGGCAATCATGTCCTTGGCATTTTCTTTCTGGCGTTTTTTGTAGTTTTCAAAATCAGCCACGCAGCGTTTCCAACTGTCGAAATAATCTTTCTCCCTTATACGTTCGCCAGCTTTTTTGACCAGCTCCTTAAGCCATTGCCCATATTCGTCATTTTTTTCTATATCTGATGCCGTTTTCCATTTATATTCCTCGTGTTCATCACTTAGCCTAATTTCGCCTTCCTTATAAAACGCCAAATGATCTATCATTAGCATCTTTCCAAATGAAAACTCTGCTATTCTCGTATTTAAAACACAATCGTAATCGTAGTTTATATCTCCAACTTCTTCTTTAATTTCCCGCTCAATTCCCTGAAGCAAACTTTCATCTTTTTCTAATCTGCCTCCTGGAAATTCCCATAGGCCATAATGCTTTTTAAAATAATCAGTGGGATTGTTCGCTTTGAGCATTAAAAATTTCCCCGTGGTTTTGTCATAAATAATTGCTTTTTGGGCTATTGGCAATTCAAATCTTTTTTCTTTTTTTTCCATATTTTATTGTCATCGCGAGCGGAACGAAGTGAAGCGTGGCGATCTCGAGATTGCTTCGCTTCGCTCGCAATGACATAACTAAATGTTGTTTAATCCTATTATTAAAATTACAACTGCCGACGTACTTATCAATTTCTTCACATAATCCAAAAGCGACTTGTTTTTGGCATATTGCATTCTTTTCGGACCGATAATGGCCAGCACTCCCCGCTCTCCTGATTTAGTTTTGTAGGGAGAAACGACCATTGAACAGTTGGAAATTTCTTTGATCGGGTTTTCTTTTCCTATGAAAATTTTTGTCTCACCGTCTTTCACGCTCGAAAGAATCGCATCAATGCTTTCATCGATATAGTCCAGAACTTCGGCTACCCGGCAAAATTCGTCCACTTCGCGGAACTCCGGGTTTTCAAGCAATTCGCCGATGCCAAAATCATAAAAATCCTTTTTGAGTCCGGTGATAGCCAGGCTTCCGGAAAAAGACGAAAGGAGTTTGGCTGTGGTTCTGGTAAGCCGGGTGTTTTGAGCTTTGAGTTTCAGCATCTCGGCTTGCAGTTTTTTCTGTTCAACCAGGCTCAATTTTTTCTCCGGCATAATTTTTTCGACAAAATATCGGTAGCCCTTGTCAGTTGGGATTCTCCCGGCGCTGGTATGGGGCTGATAAAGATAGCCTTCTTTTTCCAGCTCCGCCATCTGGCTTCTGACTGTGGCCGAGCTCATATCCAAATGATATTTTTCTGCGACCACTTTCGATCCAACCGGAACAGCGGAATTGGTATATTCCTCAATGACAGCGGATAAAATTTTGTTCAGTTTCGCTTCCATAATATTTCCTTTCTTCCTCTCCCTTAGGGAGAAGGGGTACTTGTAAATATATTCTATTAAATAATTTAGCACTCGTCAAGTCCGAGTGCTAAGTTGATTCCTAATACATTCTTTTTTATAAAATATTACATCATTCTGCTTGTCATTCCCGTGCCATGCCTGCCGACAGGCAGGAAAACGGGAATCCAGAACAAAAAAACTCCCGGTCGAGTCTGCGAATTTCGCATTTACTCGATCCGGGAGTTCGTTAATGGTGGCGATGATGGTGATAATAACCACCCCACCACGGCGCCGGTGCCACTGGCGGCACCCAGATACGGGGCGGGTAATACCCGTATCCGTAGTATGGATACGGCGCCGGCTCCACGAATACGCCGGTAGCCGTAGTCCGACCGTACTGGTCAGTTGTAACAACCGCACAGCCAGATAACAAACAAAAAATACAAAGAACAAAAATGGCTTTTTTAATCATCACTTCCTCCTTGACTTTTGTCATTCCCGTGAAAACGGGAATCTAGTTTTTAAAAAATATGACTAATTCTCTGGATTCCCGCTTACGCGAGAATGACAGAGAAAGAAAAACTTAAAATGAATTCCCAACCTGTGATTATACACCCAAAACGCCTTTTTGTCAAATAAAAAAGCCTACTTTAGGCTTGTTTAAAGTAAACCCCCACACCCACTGACCTATCTGCCTAACTGCCGACAGGCATATCGAGTATTGTGGGTGTGGGGGTAAATAAGGAAACGACATTTGAATGCCATCCCCTCTTTTTTGGACCACTAGCGGCGAAACCAGGTTTTGCCGAAGTTCGCAGGAGTGCTGTCTGGCTCACTTTCTCTTGGACCGACAAGATACTTTTGCCCACATTTCACGCACTTCATGATGTTCTCGCCATCAGATACTGATTTTATCAGTTCTCCGCGGCACTTCTTGTCGTCAACAAAAGGTACTCTATGATGAGACCATTATATGCACAGGTGTTATAAAAAATCAAGTTAAGGAATATTGGGGGGGATTTTTTACCATGTCGAATGACAGAGCGAACCCTTTTGTTCTGGGACTAGGACTCGAACCTAGATTAGCAGAGCCAGAATCTGCCGTCCTACCATTAGACGATCCCAGAGCATATTAGCGAGGGGGCAAGCTAGACGATCTCGGAAAATATTTTTTTATTCACTCATATAATCTAGCCCAGAATTAAAAAAAACTCAAGGCGTTGCTTGAGGTGGAGCGGGGACCAGGATTTGAACCCGGATGCTAGAGAGGCTTTGGCAAAGCCGAAAAGGAGCAGTGGTAAGAAACAAAAAAACTTTGCCAAATAGCTCTAGCGGTTTGCCAATTAGCCTATCCCCGCTCAAAAGATTAAAAAACTATATTTTCAAATATTTCCGAATTGCAATCAGCCCGCTGAAAATTCCCAGGACAGCTCCTGCCAGAATCTGCAAGCCAAGAATAGCAAAAAAACCATGGTAATAATAGGAAAGCAGCGCTCCGGAGGGAATAATTTTGGTCGCCACATAGTTGGGCGCGAATTTAAACGTCAGGAAAAGAAGAACCATCGAAATGACAGAGGCAACGAGCGCGTAAGTGATTCCCTCAAAAATAAACGGCAAGCGAATGTAGAGATTAGAAGCTCCAACCAGGCGCATAACCTCGATTTCTTGTTTTTGGGTATATATAGTTATTCTTATGGTATTGAACGTTATGAGTATGGCAATAATAGAGAAAAGAATTGCGATGCCCAATCCGATTTTTTTGTATTCAGAAACTAGATCATTAAGTTTTCCAATTACTTCCTTATTCCGGTCATAATTAATTCTGGACACGTTGTCTTTGAAGGGCGCAGTTGAAATATAGTTAGCTATCGAATCATATTTGGAAGAATCATTGGCTTTCACGACCAGCGACGGAAGCAGGGGGTTGCCGCCAATCTCCTCTAGAGCCTTCAGTATAATCTGATTGTCGGCATTGGACTTTTTGAAATTCCCTAAAGCCTCGTCTTTTGAAACATAATCAGCTGATTTAATTTCCTTATAATTTCCCAGATCCTGCTTGACTTTTAAAATATCTTCTTCTGATATATCCGACTTGAAATATACGGTGATATTTGATTTTTGCTGGATTGACTTCAGAACGTCATTTCCCGTTACAACCAAAACAAAAATGACACTCATGATGAAGAGGGTCAGCGCTAAAATGCTTACTGCTGCCACGCTAAGCGACCCGTTTCTCCAGAAATTTTTGAAGCTTTCTTTGAATGTTCGAATGAAAATTAAAAACATTTTTGTATTTTTTAAGCTATTTTATATTCCCCCTTCGCATCATCGCAGATTATTTTTCCTTTTTCAAGAACAATAACCCTTTTGGACGCCTTGTTAATTATTTCCCTGTCATGGCTCGCAATCACGACAATCGTTCCCAATTTGTTTATTTTAAGGAGAAGGTCCATAATTTCCATCGATGAAACCGGATCGAGGTTTCCCGTAGGCTCATCCGCTAAAATCACAAGCGGACGGTGGATGAGAGCCCGAGCAATCACAATTCTTTGCTGTTCTCCTCCGGAAAGCTCCCGCGGATATTTTTCCATCTTATCTGCCAAGCCGACAATATCAAGAATTTGCGGAACATTTTCCGCTATCTCGCCTCCAGGCGCGCCGGAAACTTCAAGAGCATAAGCCACATTTTCAAAAGCTGTCTTTTTGGGCAAAAGCTTAAAATCCTGGAAAACCGTGCCGATATTTCTCCGATGAAATGGCAATTTTCTCCGGCTAATGCCATCGAGGGGCGTTTCGGCGAAAAAAACAGTTCCTTCCGTCGGTTTTTCCTCAGCATAAATCAGTTTGAGAAGAGTTGATTTTCCGGCTCCGCTTTGACCGACAACGGAAACGAACTCTCCGTCTTTTATCTCAAGGTTTATATTATCGAGAGCCGTATAGTCGTCTTTGTATTTTTTTGTAACCGAATCGAATCTAATCATCCCGGTAGTAGAATTTCAATTTAAATTATAAAAATATTCTTTTAATCTCCTTTTTAGCAATCTTCTTCCTTGGGTAGTTTTAAAATAATATTCTCTTCTTACAGAATCTTGTTTGTTCAAGCAAGCTTCATAGTAAACTAATTTCCAAGGCAAATACCTTTTTGTTGGCTTATTTAATCCTTGATTATGTTCTTTTAACCTTTTAATTAAGTCATCAGCAGACCCGATATATAATTCATTATTTTTAATACTTCTTAATACATAAGTATAATAGAACATAATCAAATTGAAATTTCACTACCGGGTCATGTTAATATTATACCCTATTTTCTAATCCACCTCAAGTAGCTTTCCATAAAATCCTTGAGTTCGCCTTCAAAAACTGCTTCCACATCGCTAGTTTCATGCTTTGTCCGATGATCCTTTGCCATTTTATAAGGATGAACCACATAAGAACGAATCTGGCTGCCCCATTCGACGCTTACCTGCTCTCCACGAATCTTCGCTTTTTCTTTTTCTTTCTCATCCAGATACTTCTGGTGCAGTTTGGCGCGCAAAATTTTCATCGCCTGTTCGCGATTCTGGATCTGGCTCCTTTCATTCTGACAGGTAGCGACGACTCCGGTTGGCAGATGAGTAACGCGCACGGCGCTATCCGTCGTGTTGACGCTCTGTCCGCCTGCTCCCTGCGAACGATAAGTGTCAACTTTTATATCCTTCGGATTTATTTTCACTTCCTCCATATCTTCGATCACCGGCAAAATTTCAACCAGCGCGAAAGAAGTTTGGCGCAAATTATCCGCGTTAAACGGGGAGAGCCGAACGAGGCGATGCACTCCGGCTTCGCTCTTAAGTTTTCCATAAGCGTAAAAACCGATAATTTCCAATGTAGCATTTTTTATCCCGGCCTCCTGTCCCCTTGTTTCGCTTGACAATTTAGCTTTATATCCGTTTTTTTCCTCCCATTTCAGATACATCCGAAGAAGCATCTCGCTCCAATCTTGCGCATCCACTCCTCCAGCCCCGCTGTAAATTGAAAGAATCGCGTCATTTCTGTCATATTCTCCGGAAAAAAGAGTTTCAAATTCCAATTTTTCTATTATTGCGCTTATATTTTGAATTTCTTTTTCCAAATTTCTGCTGTCATCGCCGCTGCCGGAAATCTTTGAAAGTTCTTCTATATCATCAACTCTCTTTTTCATATCTTCGATTTCTCTGATTTCTTTTTTCAATTCTTCCATCTCTTGCATTATTTTTCCGGCTTTTTGAGAGTCTTTCCAAAAATCCTTTTCCGTCGATTTTTTTTCCAGCTGGTTTATTTTTTTCTGTTTTTCAGCCAAATTAAAAACAGCTTCGATGCTATGAAGTTTATTTTTTATTCCTTCTAGTTTTCCTAGCAATTCTTTTGCCATATGTTATTCAATATATAGCATCCCAAACATTATGATAATTCCCAGAAAAAAAACCGCGAGCTGGCGTATTCCGTCAGCCATTTTTTTGTGCTTGTTGAGTTCCGGAATTAAATCAGTACCGGCAATGTAGATAAACCCTCCGGCCGCAAAAGGTATTAGGTATTTTATCAGAGATTCCGAAACAAATCCAAGGGATAGCATAAGAATAGCTCCAATAACTGCAAAAAAAGCGGATACAAAATTAAAAATAATGGCTTTTTTTCGAGAAAAACCTCCATAGAGAAGCGACCCGAAATCCCCCACTTCCTGGGGTATTTCATGCAAGATAACAGCGATTGTGGTAGCTATGCCCAGCGGGATACTTACCAGGTAACTTGCGGCTATAATAAGTCCATCAATGAAATTATGCAAAGTGTCACCGAAAAGTATAATGTAGGAGAAAGGATGGGGATGAGCTTCACAAGGTTCTTTGTGGCAATGCCTCCAGTGAACCATTTTTTCAAGAACAAAAAACAAGATAATTCCAGAAAGCAGATAGAGTGATATAACTAGATGATTTTCTGTCTCTTTAAAAGCCTCAGGAATAAGATGAATGAACGCGTCTCCCATGAGAGTTCCCGCCGAAAGACTGACGAAATAAATCAGATATTTATACAGCTTTTTCTGGTCGAGTGACAGCGTAAAAACGCCGACAAGCGAAATCAGGCTGACGATAAAAACGGAAACAATTGTGTAGAGCCAAATTAAAGCCAAATTAATTTACAATTTACAAATTATCAATTTACAACAAATTTACAATTTACAATGATCATTGAAAATTTAATCATTGATAATTGATTGAAAATTGCAAATTGAAAATTGAAAATTTTTTGATAAAATACTCTCGAGAAAATTCAATTTTGTTCTATGCTGATAAATTACATTATTCCTTTCATTAATTCGACGTGTCCCTGTTCCACCTGTATAAGCGCTCCGAAAAACTTGCGGATATGCTCTTCTGCTGCAACGCCCGCAAACTTTTTGTATAACTGCGTGGCATGGTCTTCCAATTCGATGGTTTTTTGAAAATTATCCTCATCTTGATCAGAACAGCTCTCTGGATTGATTTGGGGCATGGCGATGCTTAAAAGTTTAGTAACTATTATTGCATGCTCCAGCTCCACTTTGGCTAAACGCTTGTACATCTTTTGAATTTTATATTCCTCGGCTTTTCCGGCCATACAGGTATAAATAGCGCTAGCTCTGGTTTCCAGATCCAGTGTTTCCATGAGATTTTTTTTGGACAGTTCACTGATTTTTTCTTTGATATTAATTATCGGCTGGGATTCCGAAGCCGGTTTTATAAAATTCCCTTTCGCTCCGCAAAAAGGGCAGTCTGACGGCTTTTCCGTGCCGATGTAAGCGTCCCCGCAGATTTCACAAATGTAAAAATTCATAAGATTAGCTTTAACAAATTATTCTTTTATTTTTTATTCTTTTTCCTGTTTTTTATTTTATTGATTTTATGTATAAATCTTTCATATTTGATTATAAATATGACTATAATAATCGCAATCGGCAAGAGAAAGATTAAAATTTCAATAGCGGTCTTTTTGATTGCTAAATCGTCATAAACAACCGGATTTTTTACAATATCCTGAAAAGAAAATATCACTGGCGTACACGTGCCTGTATTTTCAATCTTCAGCTTGCAATTGAATACATCTCCGATTTCCACATGGTTTTTGTCATGCTGGTTCCAATCAGCCGGTACAACATCATTCATAACCCGCTCCTGATCCGTTTCGGTTATATTATTCTTTTTGAGAAGCACAAGGGAAGCCGAATTTAATTCCATATTCGGCTGAAATCTAAACTTGACCAGTTTGCTGCTGGATTTTTCCGGATTAAAATACAAATTCAGCACTTTGCAAAGGCCGTCAAATTCATCATAGGTACATTCTCCTCCCAAAATTTGGTTGGAAGAAGAAACGGCGCTGGTTGTATTTTTTGAACTTATTAAAAATATTAATCCTGTCAATGCAATTGCTGTAAATATCACTCCTTTTTTCATAAATAGCTTCTGTTTGAATTTTTTGTTTATTTTGTATATGATAAATTAAGTGCCATCCTAGCCCCGACGTAAAGTCGGGGTCCCAACCGAAGCGTCGGGACTCAATTGGCTCGTATATTTTTTAGCGCCACCTTAGCTCAGTCGGCAGAGCGGTGCATTCGTAACGCACAGGTCGTCGGTTCGATCCCGACAGGTGGCTCAAAATTATTCTTCTGCCAGCCTCGCAATCCTCGCAAATTCCTCATTGATCATTCTCTGAATCTGTTCTAAAACAGGTTTGTTTTTTTCCGAGAAAAGATGTTTGAAACGCCCCTGGGTTTTTAGAAATTCTGCGACGGGTTTTGGCGAATTGGGTTCATAAGTGATTTTATACTTTCCGTTTTCGATTTCGTATAACGGCCAAAAATTAGTTTCGGTGGCTAGTTTCGCGATATTTACATATTGCGAAGTTGGGAATTTCCAGTTGTTGGTACAGGGAGAAAAAACCAAAAGAAATGTCGGTCCTTCAGTTTCCAAAGCCTTTTTAGCCTTCTTTTTGAGATCAGTAAGATTGGCGACATTGGCTTGGGCGGCATAAGGAACGCCGTGCGCTTTTACAATTTCTATGAGATTTTTCCGGACTTCCATTTTTCCAAAAGACTGTTTTCCGGCTGGTGTGGTTTCTGTTGAAGTGCCGTAAGGCGTAGCGGAAGATCTCTGGTTTCCAGTGTTCATATAGCCTCCGTTGTCATAACAAACATAAAAAAAATCATGTCCGCGTTCCAGCGCTCCAGAAAGAGATTGAAATCCAATATCATAAGTTCCCCCATCTCCACCGAATACGACAAATTTTATTTTCTTGTCTACTTTCCCCTTTTTCTTGAGAATTTTGTAAGCCCGTTCCACTCCGGAAATAGTCGCGGCGGCATTTTCAAAAGCATTGTGGATATACGGCACTTTCCAGGCAGTGTAAGGATAAAGCGTGGAAGTTACTTCCAAGCATCCGGTAGCATTGCCAACAACTACATTTTCTCCAGCTTCATTGAGAACTGTCCGCACAATGGCCGGAAACGCGCAACCCGCGCAAGCGCTATGACCGGGAGCATGATGTTTTGTGAGATCTTTATTCATGAATAAAATTTTTAAATTTTGTAATTTTTAATTTTATAAATAATTTTTAATGCTATAATTTTAAAAAATTAAAAATTACAATAAGTAGTTATCTTTTAACTGTCCTTGTACCATATCAATTATCTGTTTTTGAAAAGTATCTCTTCCGCCCAAGCCGTAAACAAATGATTTTACTTCCTTTCCAATAGCATGGGAAATTTCAGATGCCAAAGCTTGTTTGGTTCCAAAAGTCAGATTTCTGTCCATCACTATCACCTCTTTTGCTTTATATAAAGCCTTTTTTACGTCTTTATAGGGAAACGGGCGAAATAAGTTAAGTTGCATAAGACCGACTTTTTCGCCTTCCTTTTCCATTTTATCAATCGCGTCTTTTATCGTTCCGCAAACAGAACCCATGGCTACGATAACTTTTTCAGCGTTCTTTATTTTATATTCCTCAAAAATCCCGTATTTTCTTCCTGATATTTTTTCATAATCAGCGCAGATTTTTTCATATTCCTTTTGAATATTTTCAAAATCATCTGCCATATCCTTTCTGAATTCAAAATATGAATTTTGAAGCGCCACTGGCCCGAAAGTGACCGGATTTTCAAGGTCCAGAAGATATTTTTCCGGTTTGTATTCACCGACGAAATCTTTCACAATTTTATCATCCAAGTCTTCCATATTTTCCACAGAGTGGGAAGTATTGAATCCGTCCATGATTACCATAACTGGAAATTTCACCGCTTCCGCCAGTTTCATGCCGATAATCGTCTTGTCATATACTTCCTGCGGGTTTTCGCAAAATATCTGCACCCAGCCGGAATCCCGGCATCCCATCACGTCAGAGTGATCGCCATGGATATTGATCGGTGCAGCCAAGGCACGAGCGGAAACTGCCATAAGAATCGGGAGTCGAAGTCCGGCGGCAATATAAACTACTTCATTCATAAGAGACAAGCCTTGAGAGCTGGTGGCTGTCACAGTTCTTGCTCCTGCGGCGCTGGAACCGACACAGGCGCTCATAGCGCTGTGTTCTGATTCGACATGGATTATTTCCGTATCCACTTCTCCGTCCGCTTTAAATTTCGAATAAATCTCAATAATCGGCGTCTGGGGCGTGATTGGATAAACAGCCATCACATCAGGATTGATATGTTTCAATGCAAGAGCGGCGGCATAACCGCCGGTAAGTGCTAGTTTTTTATTGTTGGTCATTTATTTGTCATTCCCGCGGAAGCGGGAATCCAGTCTTATTGGTTATAGATCCCGCATCAAGTGCGGCATGACAACTTAATAAGTTGTCAATTTTTCTTCATTAATATTGCTTTTACCGGACAGACTTCGGCGCAAACTCCGCAGCCTTTGCAATATTCATAATCGATGTCAGCTTTATCTTTCTGGCCTTCTTTATATTTTTTCATTTCAATCGTGGCTTCCGGGCAATACCCAACACACGTCGAGCATCCGATGCACTTTTCTTTGTCCACCTCCGGCTTCATATACCGCCAATTGCCGGTTTTGGGAGCTTTTGATTGATCGTGTTTAATTATTGCGCCTCTCTCCATTGAAAATTTTTAATTTTATAATTTTGTAATTTTTAAATAATTTTTAATGATTAAATGTTTAAAACATTAAAAATTCAGATTTATTTACAAAATTAAAAATTTAAAAATTAAAAAATTATATGCTGTCGTACGCCTTCTCTATCGCCGCCACGTTTTTATCCGTCGCTTCTTTTCCAATTTTATCTTCAAAAATTCTCCTGAATTCTTCAATTACGCTTTCCAGTTTCACGATTTCGGCGATTTTCACAAATTTTCCGAGGATCACAGTATTTGGGCGCGGCTGGCCGATAATTTCCATGGAAATCCCATTTGCATCAACTGGGTGGATTTTTCCTTTAAATCCAATCTTTTGGGCAATTTCATGAGCTGGTTTTTTTGTGTTGATTATCAGCGACTCGTTTGCGTCCAAATTCAGCGTAACAACAGTTCCATCCAAAAGAGTTTCATCTAAAACTAAAACGATATCCGGATCGATAACTGGTTCATGGTTCCTGATGGGCTTGCTGGAAATTTTGAGATAGGTTTTTGTCGGCGCGCCCGATCTCTCCGGACCGAAACTGGGAAAGGCCTGGACATATTTCCCTTCATGAACGGCTGCCTGGGCGATTATTTCCGCCGCCGTCTTAGCGCCTTGCCCTCCTCGGGCATGGAAAATAATTTCAAAAATTTCTTTGTGGTATTTCATACAAGTATTTTAGCATACAAACATATTAACATAAAAATACAAAAAAAGAAACGGGCTTTGCGCCCGTTTCCATGTTTTTAGAATGTCATACGGCTATTTGTTCAACTGCGCTTCAATGATTTCTTTCAGCTGATCGGCCGAAAGCGCTCCGGTTTCAAAGTCATCATTGATGAACAGTGCCGGAGTTCCGGAAATTCCGAAATTTCCTGCCTCCGTTTTGTCGGCATCAATTTTATCTTGATATTTTTTATCATCCAAGCATTGGTTGAATTCGGCAGTTTTGAGGCCTAAAGTTCTTGCATAATCCTTAAATTTTGCAGTGTCTTTGGTATTGGACCATTCAGCCTGTGATGCGTACAGTTTATCGCTATATTCCCAGAATTTTCCCTGTTCTTGGGCGCAAGCCGATGCTAGCGCCGCATTGTTGGCTTGCGGATGAAATTCCAACGGGAGATGCTTATAGTCGAATAAAACAGCATCTTTATATTGGTTCATCGAATCTCGAAGAGACTTGAAAATAAGCTTGCAATAAGGACACTGATAATCGGAAAAAATAACCACCTTCACTTTCGCATCTTTCGGCCCTGACACCGGATCATCTTCCTTTATTTCCGGAAGAGCAAGATATTTTCCCGCTGGAAGTCCCAGCTCCTGCGTTTTCAGGGCGTAATTCGAATCTTTTTGTTCAAAAAGAACCTGCGCCTGAGAATAAAAGTCAGTTTTGGTTATATCTTCGTCAAAAATAAACGCCGGCAAAGTTTTTATCTGGTACTTTTCAATCAGCTGTTTTCCCTGCGCTGAATCGTAAGCGATTTTTTCCGTGCTGACTGTCGGCAGGACGCGCCGGAACCAGACCAGCGCCTCGCTGACATCGCATTTTTCACAATTATCGTCGTTGATTATTTGAGCGACTACCGCTGGTTCGCCGTAGGCTACCCAGGTTTTGCCGCCAGACTCAAAGATGTCAGATTTAGAAAGATTTTTTTGGGAAAAGCCGCTTCCTTTTACAAATTGGGCAACATCCACAAAAAGGCTTCCGATAAAAAGCCCGGAAAGAAGAATGATCACGGAAATCAAATTTTGCATTTTTTTGTCCTTTTTGCTTTCCTGGCTGTCTTTTTCTTCTGAAATGCTTGTTTCGTCGTTCATAATTTTAGGCCGCATTTTACATAAAACCGCTTATGCAAAATGGATAGTTTTATTAAAATAAATTATTGCTCATTTGAAACAGGAGATGGATTTTCATTTTCAGCCTGATTTTGAGGCGTTCCTGCACCTTCTCCTCCGCCCTGATTTTCATTTTGCAGTTCCTCGCTCTGATTTTGCGCGCTCTCTTCACTGCTTTTTTTGATTAAATCAGCCTCGATCTTGTTTATATTATAATCCTGCTTTTTGATATTCATCTGATAATCATCAAATCCTATGGTAATTTTTTTATCCGCTTCGGTTTTAAGGGTAATTCCAACAAGAATTCCAAGGATGAAAAACAAAGCCATTTCAACATAAAGGCTTCTTTTTCTTTTTTTCTCTTTTTCTCTCTCTGATATTTCTTCGCTAGAATCAGGAACAATTTCTCCGTCTTGAATTTTATTTTCTTCCTCCATAATAGAAAAATTATTTTTATTAATTTCTGGCTTTAGATTATCATAAATTAAAAAAGCCCACAACTTGCGAATTTTTACGATTATTGCGTAATATTTATTCTTTTCTCAGGGCTTCCATCGGACTCATCTTCGATGCATTGCGAGCAGGCCAATAGCCGAAAACTATTCCCGTAAAAGCGGAAAATCCAAACCCGAGGGCAATTGACCAGGCGGTTATGGACAGATTGAGCGGATAGCCGATGCTGCCCGCCACGATTTCTCCTCCCCGAGTAACCAAAATCCCGATGGCTATTCCGATTACTCCTCCCATGAAAGTAAGTATCATGGCTTCAAAAAGAAACTGAGCCAGTATGTCAAAATTTTTCGCCCCGACAGATTTCTTGAGCCCGATTTCATAAGTCCGTTCAGAAACCGCTACATACATTACATTCATAATTCCCACTCCTCCGACAACCAGAGACACTGACGTAAGAGCCAGAAGCAGGGCATTCACGGCAAAAAAAACTTTGTCCAGAATATCCAGAAGCTCTACGATGGTATTGACGGCAAAGTCGTCGTCATCCGAATTATTGCTGCTTATGTGATGCTGGGTTCGCATTATATCAGTTGCCTGGGCGATAGTCAGATCGAGCTTGTCCATGTTTTTGAGTTTGAATATCACCGTCTGGATGTAATCTATCCCGGCCAGCTTTTTTTGGACTGTCTGAAGCGGCAGATAAACCGTATCGTCAAAGGAAAAAACTCCGGTGGTTCCGCGGCTTTTGAGAACCCCGATTACTTTATAAGACTGCCCTTTGATCTTTATGGCTTGTCCGACCGGATCGCTGTCGCCGAAATAATATTTTCTAATTTCGCTTCCTAGCACCGCCACTTGGGCAAGCGAACTGTCTTCTTCTTCAGTGAACATCCGCCCTTTGTCAATTTCAGTTTTCGGATCTGCTTTGATTACGCCGGCTGTCACGCCGATCATCATGGCCTGCTTTTTTTTATTTTCAAAGCTGGTTATCTGCTGGCTTATCACCATGGCGTACCATGAATCAATGTTATCTAATTTGGCTACTCTTTTCGCATCATCCAGTTTCAGCGTGGTGATGTTTACGCCGCCTACTTGTCCGGTAGCATTGGCTGAAGACATTTTATTGACTTTGGGCACTTTTACCTCTATCTGCATGATATCTGTTCCGAAAGAAGAAACCTGGTCCACGAGATAATTTTTTACGCCGGATCCGAAGGACAAAACCAGAATGACGGACGCAACGCCGATTACGATTCCCAGAAGCGACAAAAGCGTCCGACCCAAGTTGGATTTCAGATTTTTTATGGCGAGCTTGATGGAAACTATGACTTCGTGCATAATTTACAATTTACAATGATCAATTTACATTAAATTTACAATTAAACAATTATCAATTGAAAATTTGGTCATTGAAAATTGATTGAAAATTGTAAATTGATAATTGAAAATTATTCATACCGCAGCGCTTCCATTGGGCTAATTTTCGACGCTTTTCTGGCAGGATATATTCCAAAAATCAAACCAATAATTATAGATACTAACGTTGCTACCACGATTGACTGCCAGGAAATCATGAATGGCCACTCGTATTGCAGATATTGCATAACGATGGCTGAAATAAAAGAAATAATAATTCCCAGGATTATCCCGAAAACTCCTCCAAAAAAAGAAATGGCGGATGATTCAACCAGAAATTGAGTGAGAATATCATGATCTCTCGCTCCGATGGCTTTCCGAAGGCCCACTTCCCGGATCCTCTGGTTGACTACGATGAGCATCGTGTTCATAATTCCTACTCCTCCGACAACCAGGGAAATCGTCCCGATGGACAGGAGAAAATAGCGGAGAATGTTGGTTATGTTTTTGATCATCTCGAGGGCCTGCGCCTGGTCGCGTACAGAAAAATCATCGTCCGCCGGAGTTTTGATGTTGTGTCTTTCGCGAAGCGTGGATTTTATATTGGCAATAGCATAAGGAATAAGATCCGCGTCTTTCACTTTTACCCGAATAAATGCAATATAGTCTATTCCTAAAAGAATTTTTTGGGCAGTTTTGAGCGGAATAAAAATCGAATCATCAGTGCTTGACGTTCCAAATCCTCCTCCGCCTTTTTCCTTGAAAACTCCGATTACCGTAAAATTCTGATCTTTAATCCTGATTTGTTTTCCCAGAGGATCCTGGCCATCAAAAAGATCTCGAACGACATTTTTTCCAATCACCGCCACTCGAGCCATATTGGTTTCTTCATCTTTATTGATAAATCTTCCGGAAACTACTTCTGAATTTTCGACGTTTATATAACTGGCAGTCGTGCCGGTATAAGATGCCACCAGGTTATTTCCTCCATAAGTTGCCTGCGCTGAACCCATGACATACCCAGATGCATCGGCAACCTCGGGAACATTTTTTCCGTTTCTAAAAGCCTCCAAATCGCCATATTTAAGAGTGGTAACTTTGATGCCAAGCGCGGCTGCCGGCGGACCTTTTTCGTCTGACGCGCCAGGAAGAATCCCGATAAGATTCGATCCGATTCCTTGAACCTGGTCCAAAATCAAAGCCTGCGCACTCTGCCCAATCGCCATAATGATTATCACCGCCGCGACACCGATAATGATTCCTAGGATAGTTAAAAACGAGCGGAATTTCGCCGCTGATAAATTTTTAAAAGATATTTTAATTGGATCAGAAAGACGCATATCAGAAGCAATTACCAATTTACAATTATCAATTTTCAATCAATTCACAATTAAGCAATTTACAATTTTCAAACCCAGTGCTCATTGAAAATTGAATTATTGAAAATTTATTGTAAATTGTAAATTGATCATTGAAAATTATTTGAGCAGTTCCCCATCCATTGCTGTTTTTCGGTTCTTCACCATGTCATCCGCTATAATGCTTCCGTCTTTCACGTATATGATTCTTTTGGCATGCTGGGCGGTAAAAGTTTCATGAGTAACCAATATTATTGTTTTGCCTTTGTTATTAAGCTCTTGCAAAATTTTCATAACTTGCGTTCCGGATTTCGAATCAAGATTTCCGGTCGGCTCATCGGCAAAAATCACTTCCGGATCATTGACTAGGGCTCTCGCAATTGCTACTCGTTGCTTCTCTCCGCCGGAAAGCTGGTTGGAATAATAATTTATGCGGTGATCCATGGAAACGGCTTTGAGCGCTGCTTCGACTTTTTGCTTATTCTCTTTTCTATTGAAGCGCTTGGTATCATAAAGCAGGGGCAATTCCACGTTTTCAAAAACCGTCGTCCGGGGAAGCAGATTGAAAGTTTGGAAAACAAATCCGATTTTCTCGTTTCGGATCTTGGCCAGTTCATCTTCGGAAAATTGGCTCGTGTCTTTGCCTTCAAAAAAATATTCCCCGTCGGATTTTTTGTCGAGGAACCCGAGAAGCTGCATAAGCGTCGATTTTCCGCTCCCGCTCGGACCCATGATGGAAACGAATTCGCCTTTTTCAATATTAAAAGAAACCCCGCATACCGCCTGGGTTTTCACGCCGTCATCGCCATAAGTTTTACAAAGGTTTTGGACTTGGATAAGCATTTTAATTTGGCCTATGAGTCAAATCGAACCTATAAATTTTTCGTAAACGTCACGACCTTTTCTCCGCCAGAGAGTCCGGAGGTAATTTCTATCATTCCGTCGTCCCCTTTCATGCCGGTTTTTACATTCACTTTCTCAATAATATTATTTTTTTCGTCTTTCAAAATTTCCGCGTATTTCTGTCCGTTTTCATCTTTGATTGCCCGTTCCGGAATATAAACTACATTGTCTTTCGACGCAGTTTTGATGTCGAGATCCGCACTCATGCCATTTTTGATGCGAGGATCATAATTGGCAATTTTCAGCTTCACTTTATAATAAACCACGTCCTGAATAACCGTCGAAGCCGGCTCAACATCAATTACTTCCCCATGAAAGACATCCGCTAGCGGAAAAGCATCCATGGTTATATCCGCCTTTTGCCCAAGGGAAATTTTCACAATGTCTGATTCCGGAACATCCGCTTTCACTTCCAGTTCGCCTTCCTGCGCCACGGTCACAACCGGCGTATTGGCTGCGGCGCTGTTAGCCGTAATCGTTTCTCCGATTTCTCCGTTTCGATGAATCACCACTCCATCCATTGGAGAATAAAGACTTGTATCTGCAAACTGAGCCAGAATCGATGAAACTGCCGCTTCTGATTTTTTAATAAGCGCTCTTTGGGCATTTTTATTTTCAATAGTGTAGGTTTCTCTTCTTTTCATGGCAGCCAGCGTCTGTTTTTGATATTTTACATCTTCTTTAGCTTGTCTAAGCTCCGCATAAAGCGTCCCCTTGTCGATGACAGCGATTTTTTGCCCTTTTTTCACTTTGTCGCCGATATCAACATAAAGCTCCTGAATAATTCCACTGACCTTGAAGGAAAGTTCCACTTCATGCGGCGAAGCCACTTTCCCAGTGACAGAAACTGTCTGCGACAAAGATCCTTTTGAAGCTGCAGCTGTCGTATATTCCACTTTCGGCTTTTTGGATTTCCAATACCAAACACCGCCTATTATCAGGATAATTAAAATTAATATTATGTAAGTTTTCTTTTTTGCCATTTTTGTCTGTGAGCGAAGCGAGCAGGAACAAAAATGAGCATCCCGCACAATTCGCCGTAATCAATTTGTCTTTAAATAAAACTAAGCCGCAGGCGATTCCGTGGAAAAAAATATACTCTAAGCAATAACCAGTTTCGGAATTGGTGCGGGATCGCTACCCTAAAGCAAGCTCCCTTGCTTCTCTCTCTCATCCAACGCTTCATTGACCAAAGCATCCGCAATCTTGTTCTCCTCTCTCATTATATGACAGAATGAAACTTTTTGGAAGTCCGGCATGAGATTCCAGACTTTGATAAATAAATCCTGGATATGTTTTTCACTTAACTTATATTCATGATTGAGCTGCTTGACCACCAGTTCACTGTCAAGATAGCATTCTACCTCCGTTTTTTTGGCTTTCTCCTTCCCGATCAGAGATTTTATTTTTTTGAGACCGAAAATCAAAGCTTCATATTCCGCTTCATTGTTGGTTTTTTCGCCTATATACTCGGAATATTTTTTGTTAAGCGTCTCAATCCACACCCCGATAGCCGCCGGCCCGGGATTATTTCTTGATCCTCCGTCGGTGAACATTTTTATCGATTCTTTGGTCATATTTTTTATATTATTCTTAAGTCGATCAAATTGAATTGTATCTTTTTGCTCCCGTTCCAGCTATCTTCCTTCAAATTAAAAACTATGTCAATTTTATCTCCTTTTTTAATATTTGGAAATCTGTCTCCAAAACCAAATCCGATCGAATCGAAAATTTTCGGACCGCCGCTTTCTCCTTTCAATGACAATTTCAGATGCTTGCTGCCGTTTCCGCACACACGCAAATCCGCGATAACCATATTTTTTACAAGAAAAACCGGCTCTGGATTGCCCTGTCCGAACGGCTCCATTTTTTTCAGCTCGCTCATAAATTCCCAATCAATATCTTCTGATGATATCTCCATATCGATGTCCAGAACAGAAACTATCTCTTTTCCCTTCAGCTTCTTTTCAACAATTTCAGACAATTTTTTGTAAAATTTTCCGATATTTTCATGTAAAATTGTAACACCAGCCGCTTGGGAATGTCCTCCGAATTTTACTGTAAGATCGGAACATTCCCGGAGGCACTCAACAATATTCACCTCCGGAATGCTCCGAAGCGATCCGACATATTCCTTTTCCTGCTTTTGAAGAATAATAGACGGCTTTTTAAATTCTTCCGTAATTTTTCCCGCCACAAGCCCCAAAATTCCAACCGGCCAGTGTTCATTTTCGGCAAAAATAAATTTTTTGTCTTTAAATAAATTTTGCGCTAAAATCTGCACCTCCCGATATATTTCGGCTGTAACTTTCTGCCTTTCCTGATTTCTTCCTTCAACTTCCAGCGCCAGATTTCTCGCTTTCGCCTGATTTTTTTCCAAAAGAAGATTAAAAGAAACACTGGCATGGTCCATTCTCCCAGCCGCGTTGATTCTGGGAGCGATTTGAAACGCAACCTTGTGGACATCAGGCATATCATTTTCGGAAATTATAATTCTTCCAACTTTAAACATTTCCTGAAGGCCGATTCTCCTTGTTTTCGAAAGAACCAACAGTCCATATTTGGCCAAAATCCGATTTTCAAAAAGGAGCGGGACGCAATCAGCAATTGTTCCGATGCCGATGATATCCAGCAACCATTTGAGCCAATCAATATTTTTGGGATCCATCTTTTTATAAAGCGCCTGGGCCAGTTTGAAGGCCACTCCTACGCCCGCCAAATCCTTGGCCGCAAAGCCGGAATTTTCAAGATTGGGGTTGATGATGCAAAAGGCCTCGGGCAGTTTTTCCGGAATGCTGTGGTGATCGGTTATTATCACATTCATTCCCAATTCGTTTGCTTTTTTTATCTCTTTCCAATTGCTGATTCCGCAATCAACCGTAATTATAAGATCTGTTTTCAGTTTTTTTAGATGCTTAAGCGCTGTTTCATTTATGCCATAGCCCTCTACTTGCCGGTCGGGGATATAGACTGAAACATTTTTGAACCCCAGGTTTTCTAAGGTTTCAAAAATCAAGGCTGTTGCCGTAACCCCGTCCGCATCGTAGTCTCCAAAAATAAAAATTTTTTCTTTTTTTTCTTTGGCCTTGGCAATTCTATCTACTGCTTTTTCCATGTTTGAAATATTCAAGGGATCGGTAAGATTTTCATAATTAAACTCAAAAAAATCTTTTATTTCGCCTTTTTTTGAAATGCCTCGGTTTTTAAGCAGCTCTAAAACGATAGGATGATAA
>ERZ795055.737-NODE-737-length-29177-cov-10.776526_pt1 | contig 29177 bp, 19 predicted proteins | sample MGYA00375139_ERZ795055 | MGnify/ENA primary metagenome ERZ795055 (study PRJEB30184, sample SAMN05720283) | anaerobic digester metagenome | isolation source: active sludge of municipal wastewater-treating anaerobic digesters | place: USA | collected 2015-01-23 ... | reverse complement strand
CCAACTACAGCATGGGCTTCATCACCAACAATGAGAGGTACAACCAGATCATTGATATCTGGACCCATGTCAACGCACGCCTCACGCAGACACTGATGAAGCAGCTTTCAACTGACAAGCAGGGCTTCAACTCGGTTTATATGATGCTTGACTCCGGCGCAAGGGGCTCGAAGGAGCAGATCCGCCAGCTTTCAGGCATGAGGGGTCTTATGGCCAAGCCTCAGAAGTCGGGAGCATCCGGGTCTGAGATCATCGAGAACCCGATCCTTTCGAACTTCAAGGAAGGCCTTTCAGTGCTTGAGTACTTCATCTCAACACACGGTGCACGTAAGGGTCTTGCCGATACCGCCCTCAAGACAGCTGATGCAGGTTATCTTACCCGCCGTCTCGTTGACGTGTCACAGGATGTGATTATCACTGAGGAGGACTGCGGTACGCTGCGCGGACTTGTGGCAACTGCCATCAAGAACAACGAGGAGATCGTGGAGTCACTCTATGAGAGAATACTTGGCCGTACAACCGTCCATGACATATATAATCCACTTACAGGCGAGCTTATTGTCAATGCTGGCGAAGAGATCACCGAAGATGTGGCTAACCGCATAGACCAGTCACCGATTGAGCAGGTTGAGATCCGTTCGGTGCTTACCTGCGAATCGAAGAAGGGTGTCTGCGCCAAGTGCTATGGCCGTAACCTTGCCACGGGCCGTATGGTCCAGAAGGGCGAAGCTACCGGTGTCATTGCAGCACAGAGTATCGGGGAACCCGGTACACAGCTTACACTCCGTACATTCCACGTCGGTGGTACTGCGTCAAATATTACAACCGAGTCGAGCCTTGTGGCAAGATACGGCGGTATTGCAGTCATCGAGGAGGTAAGGACCGTAGCCAAGAAAGATCCTGAGAAGGGAAAGGTTGACATCGTAATCGGTCGCCTCGGCGAACTCAGAATTATGGACAAAACAACCGGAATTGCCCTTACTACTCACACTATACCTTACGGCAGCAGGCTTTACATCAAGCCCAACCAGGAGGTGCACAAGGGCGATCTCATCTGCGAATGGGATCCCTTCAACGCGGTCATCATATCCGAGGTGGCCGGTAAGGTGGCGTTTGACTACCTTATTGAGGGCGTGACCTTCCGCGAGGAGTCTGACGAACAGACAGGCTTCAAGGAGAAGGTGATCATTGAGAGCAGGGACAAGACCAAGAACCCGACAATCAAGATCATGTCTCCTGAAGGAGTTGAGTTGAAGGCTTACAACCTGCCTGTGGGAGCACACATGGTTACAGACCTTAACAAGCTTGTTGAAGCAGGTGACACGATAGTCAAGATCCCAAGGGCAGTAGGCAAGTCTGGTGACATCACCGGTGGTCTGCCGAGGGTGACAGAGCTCTTCGAGGCACGTAACCCGTCCAACCCGGCCATTGTGACCGAGATCGACGGTGAGGTGACCTACGGCAAGATCAAGAGGGGTAACAGGGAGATCACAATCACCTCCAAATCCGGTGAGACGAAGAAGTACCTTGTGCCGTTGTCAAAACAGATACTTGTACAGGAGAATGACTATGTCAGGGCGGGTATTCCGCTGTCAGACGGCGCCATCACACCTTCGGACATCCTTGCAATCAAGGGCCCGACAAAAGTGCAGGAGTATATCGTCAACGAGATTCAGGAGGTCTACCGTCTCCAGGGTGTGAAGATCAACGACAAGCACTTTGAGATCATTGTAAGACAGATGATGCGCAAGGTTGAGATAATTGACCCGGGTGATACCAAATTCCTTGAACGTCAGGTGGTTGACAAGCTTGAGTTCATGGATGAGAACGACTGGGTTTACGGCAAGAAGATTGTCCTTGAAGCCGGCGACAGCCAGAACCTCAGGCCGGGGCAGGTGATTACCGCCCGTAAGCTGAGGGATGAGAATTCGCTGCTCAAGCGCCGCGACCTCAAGCTGATTGAAGCCAGGGATGCCGTGCCTGCTACATCACAGCAGGTGCTGCAGGGTATCACCCGCGCCGCTCTCCAGACAAACAGCTTCTTCTCTGCTGCATCATTCCAGGAGACCACGAAGGTTCTGAATGAGGCTGCAATCCTCGGGAAGATCGACTTCCTCGAGGGGCTGAAGGAGAACGTTATCGTCGGACATCTTATCCCGGCCGGTACCGGACTGAGGGAGTACAATAATGTAATTGTCGGCTCACTTGATGATTATGAATCACTTGTACACGCCGGACAGAGTACCAGCCAGGTGGAACAGGATTAACAACAGGATCATGGCAGAGAATAAGAACCAGGGACAGTTCAACATCGAACTTAGTGAAGATGTTGCCGAGGGAGTCTACTCAAATCTGGCAGTTATTACACACTCGCCTGCCGAGTTTGTCATTGATTTCATAAGGATAATGCCGGGCGTGCCCAAATCCAAGGTCAAGTCGAGGATCATCCTTACCCCTGAGCATGCCAAGAGGTTTGTGGCTGCTCTCAATGACAACATAGCCAAGTATGAGGCCGTACACGGACCGATTCGCGAGGTCAAGGGTTCAGGCCCGGTCATTCCTTTCACTTTTGGAGGACCGACGGCCCAGGCATGATATCTGAAAACACTGAAGATAAGCCGGTTGAGAAATCATCCGGCTTTCTTTATTGCAGAGACGGAAAATAAACGTTATTTTGCATGACACAAAGAGCTCAGAACCATGAAAAGAAACAGGATGATGGCCTCACTGGCCATGATTCTCCTGATTGCCGCCGGAGTTTTGCTCTCGGGGGGGTGCAAGAAACAGGAGAAGTGCGGATGTGACGGCGATGCGCTGGATACCCTGATACAGATGCATGTCAACATATCATATGACGCGGTCAATAAGACGGCCCAGTTTTCACCCTTATGGGATCCGTATTCAGTATATTACTTCTGCAATCCCTCCGAATGGATCAGCCAGCTGACCAAGTTCCCGCAGGGCGAGGAGATACTTGTATCCGGACCCTTCTTCTGGGAGTGCAATTACCTGATGAACAGCAGTAATTCACCTTATTACTACAGCATGAAGGTCTACCAGATACAGGTGACCGGTGTTTCTGCATACGAATACGGTAAATAGGAGACCTCACTGAATCAATGATGTACCCCGGCCAGTGGCAAGCTACAATATATCCTTCATCGGAGCCGGCAATGTGGCGGAGTCTCTCGTTGCAGGACTTGCTGCTGCCGGCCACAGGATAATCTCAGTTTCATCACGCAACGGTGATAGTGCCAGGATACTGGCAGCCTCGTCAGGAGCCGGTTGGCGCCGTGATCTGTCGGTGCCTGATAACTGCGATATTCTGATTCTTTCGGTCACAGATACTGCTGTTTCACAGGTGGCTGCTGATGCAGTAATTCCATCCGGCACCGTAATTGTTCACACTGCCGGCAGCGTCCCACTGGCGGCCCTGGGCCGTACAGAAGGCGCCGGGGTTCTTTACCCCCTGCAGACATTCACAAGGGGATTTCCCCCTGACCTCAGGAAAGTCCCTTTTTTCATTGAGGCAACTGACAGCCGAACCCTGCAGATTCTGAGGGAGCTTGGAGAGGGTATCGGTGCAGGCGCCTGGGAATGCGATTCTCAGTCCAGAAGCCAGCTCCATGTTGCAGCTGTGTTCACAAATAACTTCTCTAATTTCATGATGACAACTGGCGAGTCCATTGCCAGGAGGGCAGGAATTGATCCTCTGCTTCTCCGGCCTCTGATAGAGGAGACAGCCAGGAAAGCCGTACGCACTGGCCCGTCCGCGGCCCAGACAGGCCCTGCTGTGCGACATGACTCCGGCACCATAAAAAGTCACATCGAATTGTTATCTTTCTCACCTCAATACCAGAAACTCTACCGGCTTGTCAGCAGTATGATATCCGGTTATTATGGGAAAAACAAGAAATGATCAACTTCAAGGAAGAGCTGCGCGGCGTAAAAGCATTCGTTTTTGACATTGACGGCGTACTGTCGAAACAGACAATAGACCTCTCCGTCTGGGGTGTTCCGCTGAGGACCGTAAACCTCAGGGATGGCTATGCAATCCAGCTGGCGGTGAAAAAGGGATATCACGTGGGCGTGATCTCTGGAGCCAACTCCAAAGAGTATATAAAGCGGCTGAAAACCCTGGGAGTGAATGACGTCTATCTCAACTCAAGGACAAAGAAGGAGAGCATGAAGGAACTCGTTGCCAGATGGAAGGTGGATCTGAAAAACGTGCTTTACATGGGAGATGATATACCCGATTTCGAGGTAATGAAGATGGTTGGGCTGCCAGCTTGCCCGGCAGATGCCGACAGTGAAATAAAACAGATTGCCGTGTACATATCCGATAAGAAAGGAGGAGAGGGATGTGTCCGTGATGTGATTGAACAGGCTCTCCGCCTTCATAAAAACTGGATGGATCATGAAGCATTCTCGTGGTGAGAATTTAAAGGACCTCATGAACCTTATCAGGCTGCCCAACCTGATGGTTGTGGCGTTGACGATGATGCTGATGAGGTATGCAGTCATCAGACCCCTTCTTGGCGCCATGCCGGTGACCCTCGCCGGCGATCCGGTTGTTAGTGCCTTTATGTCTTTCCGGCTCAGCTGGATTGATTTCGTAATACTTGTCATCTCAACATGTCTTATTACCGCTGCCGGATATGTCATAAACGATTACTTCGATATACGTGCCGATCTGATCAACCGGGGTTCCATAATTGTGGGCAACACAATTACCAGGCGCAAGGCAATGATGTATCACAATGTATTTAACATCCTCGGGGTCTTAGGTGGCACATATGTCTCCGCGCGAATCGGGTTTGTGTGGCTGGGAATTTTCTTCGCCCTAATTTCAGGCTTGCTCTGGTTCTATTCCACCACCTATAAGCGACAGCTGCTCGTCGGTAATATAATAGTGGCCCTTCTCGTGGCAATGGTACCCATGCTTGTGGTTGTGTATGACGCGGCTCCTGTCTACAGATACTATTCCCAGGCAGCCCTCGATTTCCCCGGCGTTGCCGTCCTTTTCTGGTGGGTGGGAGGCTTCGCCCTTTTCGCCTTCCTGACCACCCTGATACGCGAGATCATAAAGGACATGGAAGACTGTGAAGGCGACAGGGAAACGGGACGGAAAACACTGCCGGTGATATCGGGACTGAGTGTCTGCCGGGTTATTGTTGTACTGCTGGCACTTGTGACTATAGCCCTGCTGTACATCGTATGGGACAGGCACCTGCATGACAGGATCACTCTTGCATGGCTTTCCATGCTGGTCGCCTTGCCTCTGGCCGTCGTCATCTACAGGGTAGTCACTGCAAAAGAAAAAAAACACCTCCATTTTGCCAGCAGGCTCATGAAACTGATAATGCTCTCAGGAATCCTTTACTCACTTGCAGCAGGTGCGATAATCACCTCCGGAAATATTGCCTAGAATGATTTGTGACGGACTGCAGGATTATGACTTGATTTTAGCCTCCGCATCACCACGGCGCAGGCAGCTGATGGCGGAGGCCGGCTTCAGGTTCAGGGTGGCTGAGACTGGATTCATTGAGAGATGGCCTGACAATCTGAAAGGGAATGAAATTGCCGAATACCTTGCTAAGGGCAAGGGAGACGCATGGAGTGAGGTAATAGCCCCAAACCAGTTAATAATCACTGCTGATACAATCGTGTGGTGCCACGGTAAACTCCTTGGCAAACCGGCGGATAACGATGAGGCCGTTCGCTTCCTCAGGCAGCTCTCAGGCTGCAGGCACGAGGTGATAACAGGGATCTGCCTAAGGGACAGTGAAAGGAAGAAGGTCTTCTCAGTCACCACGGGTGTGACATTCAGGGACCTTGGCAGTGACGAGATAGAATATTATGTTGAATGTTATAAACCCCTCGACAAGGCCGGCGCCTATGGCATACAGGAGTGGATCGGGCTCAGGGGCATAACAGGAATTGAGGGATCATACTACAACGTCGTTGGCATGCCCGTGAGTGAGGTCTACTCAGCACTTCTTGAATTTACACGAAACAAAATCAAGTCAATATGAAGAAACAGATCATTACAGCAATGCTTCTCCTGATGCTCACCGCTCCCGGAGCACTGGCAGACGAGGGTATGTGGATCCCCGTGCTCATTGAGAAGTACAACATCAAACTGATGCAGGAGAACGGCTTTAAGCTGACGGCCGAAGATATCTACAGCATTAACAAGGCATCCATGAAGGATGCAGTGGTGCTTTTTGGCGGAGGCTGCACGGGCGAGTTTATCTCTGACAAGGGACTGATAATCACCAATCATCATTGCGGTTACGGCCAGATCCAGAACCACTCCACCCTTGAGCATGATTACCTCACTGACGGTTTCTGGGCTGCTTCCGCAAAAGAGGAGCTGTCAAACCCCGGTCTCTCGGTTACAATCCTGAAGTACATGGAAGATGTCACCGACAAAGTGCTCAAAGGTGTTACTGACGATCTGGACAGGGAAAAGCGTGAAGCTGTTATAAATGCAAATATAACTGCCATCAATGCCGAAGCTGTTAAAGGAACCCATTACCTGTCAGCCGTCAGGCCATTCTTCCTTGGAAACCAGTATTTTCTACTCGTCAATGAGGTTTTCCGTGATGTCAGGCTTGTAGGGGCTCCCCCCTCAGCCATTGGCAAGTTCGGAGGTGATACTGACAACTGGGTCTGGCCCCGGCATACCGGTGACTTCTCCCTCTTCAGGGTCTATGCCAGCAAAGAAAACAAGCCGGCTGCATATTCAGCCGATAATGTGCCTTACCGTCCTGCCTATCATTTTCCCGTGTCACTTGCCGGAGTAAGTGAAGGCGATTTTACAATGGTCTTCGGTTATCCGGGTCGTACGCAGGAGTATGCACCTTCCCATCACATCAGGATGCTGAAGGAGGTAATCTATCCGAAACAGGTGGAGATTCGAGGTAAAAAAATCTCAATCATGGATCAGGAAATGGCAAAAGATCCGCTTGTAAGGCTGAAATACTCGGGAAAATCATTTGGCCTGGCCAACGGCTGGAAGAAATGGATTGGAGAGATTCAGAGCCTTGACAAGATGAACGGAATAGAACGCAAGGAGGCCTTTGAGAAGGAATTCACAGAATGGGTGGCAGCCGACCCGGAGCGCACACGCAAATACGGAAAGATACTTGATGAGTACGCTGATATCTATAAGAACTACACTCATAATTATCTTGTAAACGTCTATACAAGCGAGGTATTCGGCTCCTCAGGAACAGAGCCGGCAGGACTGGCAGGTGCTTTCAGGAGGGCTGTTGAGATGGCGCAGAAAAAGGATCCTGCACTGAAGCCTGAACTTGACAAGGAGCTCCAGAGAATCCAGGGTTATGCTGACAGCTACTTCCGCAACTTTGATGTCAATGTTTCGAAGCAGCTCTTCGTTGCTGTTATGGAGCTGTACGGAAAGAATATCGAACCGGAGTGGCAGGCGGATGCTTACAGGGAGTTTGCAGCCTCCTCCAGGGGTGACTTCGCAACTGCAGCAGATAAGCTCTTCGAAAAATCAATTTTTACCGATGAGGCGAAAGTAAAGGACCTCATTAAGAATTTCGATCCGAAAAAAGTAGAGAAAGATCCGTTCTACAGGATGTCTGTTTCGGCTGCAGCACTCCTTGAGTCGAGAATCAGGGGTGAGATGAACGCCGCTGACAACAGGCTGTCGGAGCTGAACAAGCTATACATGGCGGCACAGATGGAGCAGGGTGGCGACAAGGTATTTTACCCCGATGCAAACTCAACCCTGCGGCTCGCATATGGCAAAGTAATGGGATATGATTCGCGCGACGCCGTTTACCATAAGCATCAGACGACACTTTCAGGAGTGATGGAGAAGGACAATCCTGAAATATATGATTACGATGTTCCTGACAGGCTCAGGGAGCTCTATGAGAAGAAGGATTTTGGCAGGTATGCCGTCAACGGAGATGTGCCGGTATGCTTCATTGCCAACAATCATACAACAGGCGGCAATTCCGGAAGCCCGGTGCTAAACGCCTATGGTCACCTGATAGGTGTCAATTTTGACCGGGCGTGGGAAGGAGTAGCTTCGGACATCATGTACAGCCCTAAACAGAGCCGTAATATCAGCCTGGATATCAGGTATGTGCTGTTTATTATTGACAAGCTGGCCGGCGCAGGTTATCTCATTGATGAGATGACACTGGTTGGCGAGCCTCAGCATACTCCCTGACCTGGAACATGAATGCCTGGAGCCGTGTCTCAAGTGTGACCGTATCCTGGCCGTCATAGGCAATGTTCAGGAAAGGAATATTGTTATTATCCTTCCGGAACGAATCGCTTACAGATGCCACCAGTGTGCCAGGCATGCAGGTGAAGGGAAGTATTGCAGCAATACCAGATACGCCCCTCTGCGCCAGGGCAGACGATGAGCCCATGGCTATCGGCGGATCACCGTCGTAGAACTCGCTTACATATTTGTTGCTCAGTTTCAAGATCTCATGCAGTGAGACATCCTTCGTGGTGTCCGTGAGTTTGCTTATGCCCCTGAGCAGATAGTCTACAATCACCTCCTGCCCGATACCCTGGATCTTCGATCTGATCAATCCCATGGTGTCATTCTTCCACCTGCTGTCACGTGTAAAGCGGTGGGTGGAATAGGTTATCCATTCAGAGAATGGTCCGATCACTACCTCAGCCCCGAGGTTTTCGAGTCGGTTGGCAATGTTACCGTTGCAGCCGGCATTGTCACGCATGTAGATTTCCCCAAGGACGGCAACGACCGGTCTCCTGCGGCTCCTGTCAGCCTTCACGGCCATGAATTCACCGGCTATCTCCACCAGCAGATGACGAAGGCCCCGGCTGTTGTTCTCAATGCAACTCTCCACCTTCTTCAGTGCAGCCCTGTATACTGCTTCAGTATCACCTTGGTTAAGCTCATACGGTCGTATCTCACGGTACAGTTTCCTGATATAGTCAAAAGAGACGAATCCTTTCCACGCGTTGATCCTGAACTTCCGGCTTCGGTCACCGGCAAGGTCAGCATAGGCGGTGTCATTGGATGGTGTAACAAGTTCCGCCTCATTGAATCCGAGCCTGTCAAAGAGTATCCTCTGGAACTGGTTATACTGACCGAACCGGCACGGGCCATTATGATCAGGCATGAAGAAACTCATCTTTGAGGGATCTGCGCCCGGCTCCATAAGCTTCCTGAGGAAGCTGCCGGTAGTGCAGATCATTGGGAAGCACTCCTTTGAGGAGGTATATTTCCTGCCAAGGGCGATATCCTCGTCTGTTTGCTTCGGAAGCACCTCAGAAGGGATGCCTATGCTTCGTGCTGCCGCAGCAACAAAATAGGCGCCGTCATGCATATACGGGAAGTACAGGGTCCTGTTGACTGGTGGCTCCGACGGACTGGGACGGGGACGGTAAACCGGCAGATCCTTCTTTTCATTCTGTTCTGCACCGGCCAGGCTGTCAAGGAATGCCTCGATACGGGTCACCATGCCTGCATCGGCTGAGTGCTCGTCTACTTCCAGGTGAAGGAACGGCTTGCCCTTCAGCTCTTCGGTCACGTAATGCCATATGAAGGAATCGGGACCGCATCTGAAGTTGCTGATATAGACCGCATAAAGACCTTCTGTTCTGGCAACAAACTGTGCGGCAGCTATAATCTTCTGTCCGTTTGGCCAGTACATGTTCCGGTAGTTACTGTAGATCTCCGGCAGTGAGAGATCGAGCATGTCAAGTGGGATGGGCATTACATCCTGCGCCAGCAGCTTCCCGGTGAGGTCAAGATTGAGATGCGGATCTGAGCCGTTATAGGGTCTGCCAAGGATAACCACGGGACGGCAGCCGGCCGGGATGTCCGCCATGACCTTACGCCCGTACTCTACAAGGCCCTTCTCAAAGGCTACCTGCACACCGTCAGCTTTGAGTATTGCTTGCCTGATACTTTCAGCATCAAGGTTGAACCGTTCACCGAAGAATGCTGTCAGCTCCTTCATCAGGGCCCGTTCAAAATACCTGAAATGCAGGGCAGGAGTGAGGAACTTCGAGTCATCGACCTTGCCCCTCAGTGCAGCCTTCACCATGAACGGGAATGACTGTATCCAGGGGCAGTTTGAGTTTGTAGTCTTATCGCCTTCCTTGTATTTGCCGCTTACAATAAAGGGCAGGAAGAGATAATCCGCACCCTGTTCTATCAGGTCAATCACGTGACCGTGCATCAGCTCCACCGGCAGGCAGGTTTCAGCGGTGATGGTTTCAATTGATTGCGCAACCAGTCTCCTGTCAGACTTCCGCGAAAGCAATACCCTGAATCCCAACTCCTCAAAAAAGGTCCTCCAGAACGGGAACTGCTGCCAGTAGACCATAAGTGCCCTGGGTATGCCAATCGTGATCCTGCCGTCAGGTGCGCCCTCAGTGTAATCGCCGGTAAGCATCTCCGTTCGTTTGCTGAACAGGTCTGGCAACCGGCTCTTGTCTTTCTTCCTCCCGTCAGTCTCGTATTTTTCACACCGGCCCCCGTAAAATAGTGGTTTGTCATCGCCCTCGATCTTCACCCTGCTTATCTCGCAGTGGTTCACACACGCATTGCAGACAAACCTGCTCATCTCGTATGTGGCGTTCCGAATACCGAAACCCCGGAAGGAGGTCTTTTGCCCTTCAGTCATCGATCTTTGCGCCAGTATTGCCGCCCCGATGGCTCCGGTTACATCGAAATGGGGCGGAATTATAAGCTTCTTTCCCAGCACCTGCTCAAAGGCAGCCACAACGGCTTTGTTGTTCGTTACCCCTCCCTGGAAGAAGATTTTGTCACCAACCTTTCGGTCTGCCACCACCTTCTGAAGATAGTTGTAGACGATTGAATAGGCCAGTCCTCCGACCAGGTTTTCATTCCTCGCGCCCTTCTGCATGAAGGAATTGAGATCCGACTCCATGAAGACGGTACAGCGGTCACCGAGTTTGACGGGCGACTCTGACTTCAGGGCCATGGATCCGAACTCCTCAACTATCTTTATGTTCAGCTTCTCGGCCTGTTCCTCCAGGAATGACCCTGTGCCGGCAGCGCAGACTTTGTTCATCTCAAAATCGACTACCACCCCGTTCTCGATACTGATATACTTGGAATCCTGTCCTCCGATCTCAAAAATGGTGTCAACAGTCGGGTCATAGTCGATTGCGGCAGTGGCCTGTGCCGTAATCTCATTGCGGATGGCATCGGCCCCGATGAAGTCGCCGGTAAGGTATCTCCCTGATCCCGTGGTACCTGCGCCGATTACTTCAACATGGCTTCCTGCTTCGTCATAGATCTCTGACAGTCCTCTCTGGATTGCTTCGAGCGGCTTACCGGCAGTAGGCAGATACCGTCTTGCCACCACATTGTGCTTCCTGTCAATAAGCACTACGTTTGTGCTGAGTGACCCGACATCTATTCCCAGGAAGACCTGGATTTTTTCAGAACCGTTTTTACTGAACCTGACCTCCTTATTGTATGTTGCTGATGATTCTGTCAGCTGAGGCAGGCTGCTGAATGCCGCGGTGTTACTGCTGAGGTATACCTCCAGCTTTCCCAGTCCGGCAAAGTGGTTCATCTGCAAGTTGTTGGTTTGGCCGTACATGACGGCCCCTATAGCGCCCATCGAGGCATGGTGCTCAGGGATGATCAGCTCATCGCCTGTAAGTTCGAGTACCTCGCGGAAAGCCCTTACCATGCCAATATTGGCGGCAACGCCACCTGAGAAAATCACAGGCTTGCGTATCTCCTTGCTCCTTGCGACTGTACTGCGAAAATTCCTTGCCATTGCAAAACACAGGCCTGCAACAATGTCATGCAGCGGGGTTGCCAGCTGCTGGTGGTGGATCATGTCGCTCTTGGCGAAGACACTGCACCGGCCCGCAATCCGGGGAGGATTGACAGAGCGCATTGCCATCTCTCCAAACTCCTTCTCGATAGGGACACCTATTCTTTTAGCCTGCTGGTCAAGAAAAGAGCCGGTGCCGGCAGCACAGACACTGTTCATCTCAAAATCAACCAGTTTTGCGTACTCGTCTTCCGGTTGCCTCTCAAGCACGATAAGCTTGGAGTCTTCTCCTCCGATCTCAATGACAGTACGTGCGTCGGGGAAGAGTCTGCCTGCCGCCGTTGCCTGGGCTATTATCTCATTGACGAAGACACCGCCAATCAGTCCAGATGCAAGCTTTCCCCCAGTTCCGGTAAGGGCTATGCCTCTTATCGTCTCTGCTGGATGATCCTCAAGCAGCAAACGGAGACGGTTGCAAAGCACATCGAACGGTTTCCCGTGAACATAGTCATAATGATCCTCGACAATGCTGAACTGACTATCGAGCAGAACGGTATTAAGTGAAACAGATCCTATATCAAGTCCGACATAATAACCGTCCTCAGCAGCGCTATTTAAATTTCCTTTTTCCATTGGAGTCAGGTTTTAGCCGCCTGCCAAGCGACAGATTTGGTTCAACTAATTTAGTTATTTATGCTCAAATCCAAGTTAAATGTGCATAAATATGACAATTATCAGTTTTATGGCCCTTTCTAAAAACAAAAAGGGAGTTCTGTTGATGAACTCCCTTTCATTCCGTAAGCAGTTAGGATTAATTCAGTAAAATCTTCATATCCTCATCGGGGGTAGTGATTCCTGCTATTCCGAATTTGTCAACAAGGACGTTGACAACGTTTGGTGAGAGGAAGCCCGGGATTGTAGGCCCGAGGTGGATGTTCTTCACGCCGAGGTAAAGGAGGGCGAGCAGGACGATAACTGCCTTCTGTTCATACCATGCAATGTTGTAGGCTATCGGGAGCTCGTTGATATCGTTCTTGCCGAAGATATCCTTGAGGGTCAGGGCAATCACTGCCAGTGAATAGGAGTCATTGCACTGTCCGGCGTCGAGAACACGCGGGATGCCGTTGATGTCTCCGAGCTTGAGCTTGTTGTAGCGGTACTTGGCACAGCCTGCTGTAAGGATCACAGTGTCTTTCGGCAGTTTCTGTGCGAACTCCGTGTAATAGTCGCGGCTCTTCATACGTCCGTCACATCCGCCCATTACAAAGAACTTGCGAATTGCCCCGCTTTTGACAGCCTCCACAACCTTGTCAGCGAGTTTCACAACCTGGTTGTGTGCAAAGCCTCCTATAATTGTCCCTTCTTCAATTGAAACAGGTGCAGCGCATCTCTTTGCATGCTCAATTATGGCCGAGAAATCCTTCTCCTTGCCGGGTTCCCTGTCAGGAATATGGGGACAGCCGGGATAGCCAGAAGAGCCGGTTGTGTAGACGCGGTCACGGTAGCTTTCGCGAAGCGGAACGATACAGTTGGTTGTAAAGAGTACCGGGCCGTTGAAACTCTCGAACTCGGTAGTCTGTTTCCACCATGAGTTGCCGTAGTTGCCCACAAAGTGACTGTACTTCTTGAATGCAGGATAGTAATTGGCAGGCAGCATCTCACTGTGGGTGTAGACGTCAACGCCCGTTCCGTCGGTCTGGCGGAGCAGCTCTTCCATGTCCTTCATGTCGTGGCCGCTGATCAGGATAGCGGGGTTTTTCCTTACTCCGATATTCACCTCGGTGATCTCGGGATTACCGTATGAGGTGGTGTTGGCCTTGTCAAGCAGAGCCATTACTTCAACACCGTTTTTGCCGGTCTCGAGAACGAGAGCCACGAGTTCATCAGCGGTGAGGGAGTCATCGGTGGTGGCGGCAAGAGCCTTCTGGATGAAAGCATCCACAGTGTCACTGTTGAATCCGAGGTTGCCGGCATGCTCAGCGTATGCTGCCATACCCTTGACGCCATAGGTTGTAAGTTCACGGAGTGACCTGACATCCTCGTTGGAGGTTTTCAGTACGCCAACGGTGGCGGCTTTTGCAACCAGGTCAGCCTCGCCTGAGGGCTTCCAGGTTACGCATTCATTGAGGTTCGCCGGAATGGCAATACCGTGAGCCTTTATCTCAGCTGCGAACCTGTCCCTGAGTTCAATGCCTTCATGGATCTTTGCAATGATCTTTGTGTTGTCAAAGTTTGCATTTGTGATCGTTGTGAACAGAGCCTCCTGCACAAAGCGGTCAACCTTTGCATTTGAATAGCGGTTCTGACGGGCAATGGTTCCGAGGATAGAGATACCCTTGGCAATCCACACCAGCATGTCCTGCATCTGGGCAACATCATCAGTCTTGCCGCAAACGCCTTTTACTACGCATCCGGTTCCTTTTGCCGTTTCCTGGCACTGGTAACAAAACATACTCATTTCCTGATTTTTTTGGTTTGTATTATTAAGGTCTTCTGTTTATTATATCCAGTCTTCCTGGAGAATTTTTCCGTCGATACTGACGATTATTGCTTTCACCGGCACTTTTCTCGAGGCTTTGGCAAGCGCTGCCCGGACCATCTGTATAAGGCCCCCGCAACATGGCACCTCCATCATCATTACTGTGATTGTGTTTACCCTGGCCGTATCAATCATTAATGTCAGTTTGTCAATATAGGTCTCTGTTCCATGGTCAAGCTTCGGGCAGGCAATTGCAAGTGCTTTTCCTTTCAGGAAGCTGCCGTGGAATGATCCGAGTGAGAATGCAACGCAGTCTGCTGCAAGCAACAGGTCTGCACCCCTGTAGACCGGTGAGTTGGGATTGATCAGGTGCATCTGCACAGGCCAGTGGGTCAGTTGTGATGGCATCTCTGCAGTTCCTGATGCAGCGATAAAAGCCGGAGCCGATGCCATAACCCGTTCGGCACTTCCGGGGCATCCTCCGCCGTGATGACCATGACCACCGTGTCCGGCATGACCGGCATGCGGACCATGTCCTCCATGTGCGGCATTATTTCCGCGGGCGCCGTGAGCGCCTTGTGCGTCATTTCCCTGAACACCCTTTCCGTTTACTGCTGCCAGAACCTCATTCAGGCTGAAGGAAAGCTCCTTGCTGTGAACCTCGAGCCAGGTTGTTCCCTCTTCAAGATACCCGTATTCATGATGATCCTTCAGATGTTTAAGGTGGGCAATTACAGTGTTTGCACCCTTCTTAACCATCTCACTTATCACAGCTATCTCATCATAAGGCTCAGCCTCACGTTTCTCAATTGTAATTGCTCCCTCGGGACAGTAGCCGATGCATGCACCCAGTCCGTCGCACATTAGCTCCGACACAAGCCTGACTTTGCCGTCAATAACCTGGAGAGCCCCTTCATGGCAGTTGGGCACACACTGTCCGCAACCGTTGCATTTCTCTTCGTCTATTCTTATTATGTCTCTTTCCATTGTACTGTTTCTCCTATACAGATGCAAAAGTACCGTCAGAGCCCGGGATAGTCTGTAACATTTGTTACAAAGTACGTTTTTTTTTACTTTTAGGCAAAAAAAGAAATGAGATTTCCTGTATTGATTAATTCACCGTTATTCACGGGCCTGGGTGATGATGATATAGAAAAACTACTGGCTGCGGTGAACTTCAGGGTGAGGTTCTTCCACACAGGTGCCGTGATAGCCCTTGCAGGAGAGGAGATACATTCGCTTGTGATAGTACTGTCCGGCAGTGTCAGGGGCGAGATGGCCGACCTGGCAGGCCGCACAATGAAGATAGAGGACATAAATCCGCCCCAGGCTCTGGCCGCAGCAGTTCTATTCGGTGCAGGGGCAAGGTACCCGGTAAATGTCATTGCAAACTGTGATTCTGAGCTGCTGATAATTAACAAGAGTGATTATCTCACCCTGATGGCAGGAGACAGACGCGTTCTTTCAAATTATCTGACATTTATCTGTTCCAAGGCGCAGTTTCTTTCCGGTCGTCTCCGGTTTCATTCATTCCACACAATCAAGGGAAAGTTTGCACATTATCTCTCATCTCTCCCGGGGGCAGCATCGGGCAGGGTTGTCATCGACCGGACACAGCAGGAACTTTCTGAATACTTCGGGGTTACACGCCCCTCCCTTGCAAGGGCGATAGGAGAGATGGAGCAGGATGGCCTTATCTCAACCGACAGACGGGAGGTCAGGCTTTTGGATCTGAAAGGTCTTTCAAAGCTTCATGAAGGCTGAGTAAACAGGTTTTTTCTACCCTTACCTGTACCCGGCAGGATAACCGTAAAGCAACTGCCGTTCCCCGGAGAGCTCTCAACAGTTATGGTTCCCTTGCTTATCGTAACCAGTTCGTGCACCAGCCTGAGGCCGATGCCCGTTCCTTTCTCCGAGTCGGTGCCAGGTGTAGATTCAATCTCATGTCCGGTAAAGAGACTCATCTGGCGCGCCGGGCTGATACCTATTCCGTTGTCGCAGATCCTTATAGTCACCCAGTCGGCTGACTCTTCCTTTTCCCTCACCAGAATTGTGACCTTGCCTCCGTGATTAGTGTATTTTATTGCGTTGGAAAGGAGGTTCCTTATGACGATGTCAACAAGGTCCCTGTCAAACCACCCCGTTGATCTGCCTATCTGTGTGAAGTTCAGGGATATGTTCTTCCTGTCGGCCCCATCCTTAAGGATGCTTATGTTTGTGAGGATCAGGTCTGCCAGGTCATATTCTCCGGGGGCATAACGTATGAAGTCTTCCTGGCCTCTTCCCCAGACAAGCATATTCTCGAGCAGGCTTATAAGCTGCTGGGATGATTGAATGCATGAGTCAGCCAGCAGCTCGGTTTTGTCGCGGAACTCCTCCTCCTTTAACATGTACAGCGTATAGAGGATATTGACCACAGGGCTGCGCAGGTCATGTGAAATGACTGAAAAAATCTTGTTCTTGAGATTAATGGTTTCTGATAGTTTCCTGTTCTGACTGGCAATCTGTTCGTTCGTGGCATTAAGCTCATCGGTCCTCTCCTGCAGTTCCGAGGTGCGTTTCTTAACCCTTGTTTCAAGGTTACGGTTAAGCTCTTCGAGTTGAATTGCCAGTCTCTCCCGCTCCTGTCCCTGCCTCACCCAGTCGCGGATCAGCAGGGTGGCCTGGATGAACACGAAGACAAGCATAAGGAATGAGAGAATGTAAAGCTGCTGGTTCTCCTCGAGTGCATTGGAGAGCAGTATGTCAGCCACCACTCCTGTTGTGATTGCAAGGAACGCCAGCAGGTATAGTATGTCTATCCTGTTACCGCTAGCTATCCCCCTGATGCTCATTATTAAAACATACATCAGGACGATTACGGCTGTTGCCTGGATAACCCAAACCGAATATGTGAAGAAGTGTACGGGCAGAAGGATGACGGCGGGAATCCCAATCAGGAAGAAGATGTCAACAGTCACAGAGAACTTTCTGAACCATCGCGTCGGGTATATCAGATAAGCCAGCCACGCTCCGGACGTGATCATAAAATAAAGGATAATATATTCTCCCCTGATAATTAGGTGCCAGTTCCTGATTTCAACTATTGTGGCCAGGTAGGGCGCTGAAAGGAAAGGACGGAGAGCCAGACAGAGCACCAGAATGGAAAACATCAGCAGCTTCCTGTCTCTTCTGTCAAGCAGGTAAAATATGAAAAAGAACAGGAATGAGGCAAATAGCATTCCCGACACGGCTATCGAGATGAACCATTGGTTTGAGAAGTCGGTCTGAATCTTATGGAAGGTGCCTGTCTTCAGAGGCATCCAGAATCCACCGCGACGATGTTCATAATTGGCGACCCTTATAAGCAGCTCCAGTGTGTCACTCTTTGGTACATAACTGAAGAATAGAGGCTCATATGAGGGTATTGATTCCGCCCTGCTCCTTGCCGGGGTGCCGTTCCTTGCCAGTGTGACGCCGTTGATGCTGATTTCATAGGAGGTGTCAAAGACGGGCATGTCAAATCCCATCCTGTCACGGTATCCCTGAGGCAGTATAATCAATGCCCTGTAGGTGCCATATCCGAACGATGGAAGTTTCCGGCCGTCAACCGTATAATCGCTCCAGTAACCCGGAACCTTTCCGTAGCAGTCTGGTTTGAGGGAATCAGGAATTCCACCGGGTATGCCATAGATGAATGTGCCGAACCAGAACTCCCATTCCCCGTTCATACGGACGGTGAAATCATCACCCTGCTCAATATGCCTGAGATCAAGCACACCCTTAACCACTTTTTCAGAGTGGTTTTCCGGATTGCATGATATCAGCAAAAGTATGAGCAGGGTGAGGAAAACCCTTCCCGGCACACCCAAACTGGCGTACATTTTCTACCTGGTTATGAAGCCCCTGTTTTCAAGCAACGCTTCAATTCCCGGTTCACGGCCCCTGAATGCTACCCACATCTCAAGCTCGTCCTTTGACCCCTTGCGTGACAGAATCTCCTTCTCGAAGCGTGTGGCAACCTCCCTGTTGAAGATGTCACCTGTTTCCTTGAATGCCTTAAACCCGTCGGCATCGAGCTGTTCACACCAGATGTAGCTGTAGTAGCCTGCCGAATAGCCGCCAATAATATGATTGAAGTAGGTCGACCTGTAACGGGGTATGATCTCCTTTATCAGGCCGTACTTTTCCATGGCTTTCTTTTCAAACTCACCAATGTTAATTTCGACCGGTTCTGTAAGCGAGTGAAATTCCATGTCAAGAGATGAGGCCGCCAGGTACTCGATAGTTGTGAAGCCCTGGTTAAACTTGCCTGCCTTTTCGATCTTTTCAATCAGTGCGTCAGGAATAACCTCACCTGTCTGGTAATGCTTAGCGTATACCTTAAGAACCTCCGGTTCGAATACCCAGTGCTCCATAATCTGCGATGGCAGTTCCACAAAATCACGAGCTACACCACTTGAATATTCGGTGTTTGAAAGCAGGTTGTGCAGAGCATGCCCGAACTCATGGAAGAGAGTGCTTGCCTCGTCAGGGGTGAGCAGTGAAGGAGTGTCGCCTGAAGGAGGGGTAAAGTTTGTAACCATGCTCACAAGCGGGGTCACGAATTTGCCCTTCTCGTCGAGCCTCTGCTGCCTCATGCCGCTGCACCATGCACCGCCACGCTTGGAGGCCCTCGGATGGTAGTCGATCATGAGGATGCCCACATGCTTCTGATCTCTTTTTACTTCAAAGGTCTTTACGTCAGGATGATAGAGAGGAATGTCGTTCCTTTCGCTGAACTCCAGGCCGTAAAGCCTGTTGGCAACATAGAACATGCCGTCGGTGACGTTTTTAGCTGAGAAGTAGGGCTTTGTCTCTTCGTCGCTCAGGTCATACTTCTCCTTGCGTATCTTTTCGGTGTAATAAAACCAGTCCCATGGCTCAAGCTTGAAATTGCCGCCTTCCCTGTCAATAAGCTCCTGCTGTGCAGCAGCCTCAGCCTTTGCCACCGGCAGTGCAGCCTCCCAGATCTGGGCAAGGAAATTAAGCACTGTCTCGGGTTCCTTTGCCATGTTTTGCTCAAGAACAAAGTCGGCATGACTCTCGTAGCCGAGCAGCCGGGCCCTTTCAACGCGCAGCCTGACAATATCGGCAAGAATCTGGTTGTTGTCATTTTCATTGCCGTTGTTGCCACGCATCATGTAGCCTCTGAAGATCTTCTCCCTGAGCGCCCTGTTGTCAGCGTACGTCATGAAGGGGATATAGCTTGGATTCTGCAGGGTGAAAAGCCATTTGCCATCCATGCCCTTTGCGGCGGCTGCGGCGGCTGCCTGGGCAACAATACCTTCGGGAAGGCCGGAGAGATCCTGTTCGTTGTCAATTACAAGGGTGAACCCGTTGGTCTCGGCAAGAAGGTTCTGGCCAAATTTCACGCCGAGAAGAGAAAGCTCACTGTTAAGACTGCGGAGCTTATCCTTATCCTCAGGGGAAAGGCCGATTCCACTGCGGATGAAATCGAGATAATCGTCTTCAAGCAGCTTGCTTTCTTCTGCGGTGAGGTTGAATTTGTCACGGTTTTCGTATACTGTTTTTACTCTTTCAAAGAGTTTTTCATTCAGTGAAATATCATCATTGTGCTTTGAGAAGAGAGGTGACATCTCTCTCTGAAGTGCCTGTATGGAATCATTTGTGTTGGCTCCGCTCAGAGGACCCATGGCCCGCTGAACTTTTTCAAGCAGTTTGCCGGTGAATTGCATGGCCCTGATCGTGTTGTCAAAGGTGGGCTCCTCGGTGTTGTTAATGATTGCATTTACCTCAGCCATCTGCTCCTCCATGCCTTTCAGGTATGCAGGCTTGAAATGTTCAAATTTTATCTGGTCAAAGGGGGGTACCTCAAAAGGTGTGTCCCAGTCACAGTAGAAAGGATTCTCACAAGTCTCCTGCTTGCAGGAGATTACTCCCAGTGATACAATCAAAAACATGATGAAAAGTTTTTTCATAACGGTTGGTGTTTGGGTTTGGACGGCTAAAATATGGATAAATGCCATAATATACAACCGGGACAAATTCAGAACGATTGTTTTACAGCATTATCTGAATTGGTTTTCTAACTGAATTCTATCAGTGGATCTCCCTTGCTTACCTTGTCACCGTTCTTAACAAGTATATGCCTGACAGTGCCCTCCCGGTCCGATACCACCTCCCTGATGTGCTTCCCGATTATAAGATACATGAGTATCTCACCCTTCTTTACGTTCGCTCCCTCGTTGAGCAGTTCCTCGTAAGGCCAGTATGTCGCTGTCGCGCCCGAATAGAGGAGTGCTGTTCCGCTCTCGGGTGAAGTCAGGAGTTTCCGTGGTGATACCTTTGCCGAGGCGCTTCTGGACAATTCTGTCTGTTTATCCTCTATCTCCTTCAGAAACCGTTTCTTCGCCACACCGGATTTGTATTCACGGTACTGCCTGTCATGCATTGCCAGTTCAAATAGCTCTTCATCATCCGGTCCGGCATCCCAGCCGTTATCTGCCATCTCTTTCCTGTAGCTGTCGAGGGCATCAGGGTAGTTATCCTGCGGGTTCCCCTCGTAAAATTCCTTCCCCTCACTTTTTGCAAGCTCAATCAACTCAGGTGCCAGCGGCCCGGGCAGTTTCCCTGCGCGGCCAAGCAGCATGTCCCATGTATTGGGATCAATCATGGCAAACCGATCCTTCCCGTTCACCATTGATACAATATTCATCAGGGCAACGTTTTTTACATACTGGCTGAATGGTGTCACCAGTGGCGGATAGCCCATCATCGGCCAGATATGCTCCACTTCCCTGAATAGCGCAACTACCAGCGCATCTTCTGTCATCTCCGGTTTGTTTTTGGCCTTCAGTGCAGCGTTGATTCCCTGGTGAACACCTTTCAGATCGGCCATCATGCTCCCCATCATTCCCCCGGGAAGACCCGACCCGATCAGGAGCGAAGTCATCTGCCTGTTACGTGGATCGATGAAATAGCCGAGGAAATCGTCAATGAACTCCTGTGTGAGAGATCTCACCTTCATGTAGGCATCCATGTTTATTTCAGGGACGTCGAAGCCGGCGTCCTTCATAACAGCCTGAATGGCTATCAGATCCGGATGGACCATACCCCAGCTGAGAGGCTCCATGGCTACATCCAGGTAGTCGGCCCCTGCTCTTGCAACTTCAAGCATTGAGGCCACCGACATTCCCGGACCGCTGTGCCCATGATACTGAACAACTATTCCGGGATATTTCGTTTTTATCCGCCTGACAAGTTCTCCCAGTGATGCCGGCCTGCCAACTCCGGCCATATCCTTGAGGCAGATCTCGTCGGCTCCGTACTCCACAAGCCGGTCAACCACACCCATGAAATAATCCACTGTGTGCACAGGGGAGTGCGTGATGGAGAGAGCCGCCTGCGATATCATACCGGCTTCCCGGGCATATTTTACCGACAGCTCCAGGTTGCGGTGATCATTTAGCCCGCAGAAGGAGCGCGCAATATCAACCCCCTGGGCTTTCTTGACCTTGAACATCAGACGCCTGACATCAGCAGGTACCGGGTACATCCTGATACCGTTCAGAGCCCTCTCAAGCATGTGAGTCTGGATGCCGGCACTGTTAAATGGCCTGACCCACTCTCTCACTGCCGTATTGGGATTCTCTCCGTAGAGCAGCTGAACCTGTTCGAAGGCACCACCGTTAGTCTCAATCCGGTCAAAACAACCCATCTCAACAATGTGGGGTGCCACTACTGTCAGCTGATCAATCCTGGGCTGGTACTTCCCTGATGATTGCCACATGTCGCGGTACAGGAGGCTGAATTTAATCTTCTGTTTCATAATTGGTTTAACTGTCCGGACAGCTCTGTGTAAATCGTCCGGCATTGCAGCATCAAAGATAGTCCGCTTTGAATTTTAAGAGGTGACATTAATCAATATTATGCTGATGTCTCTGCAGGGACCGACCGGTGGCAGATACCAGAAGCCTTAAAACATGTAACCCGCATAAAAAGAAGAAGATACCCGCGCGGGGTATCTTCGTGTCAACCTAAACCTGATCGTAGACAGGCCGGACGGCCTGATTAAGGAAGGAATAAAAGTCTTATTGCCAGAAGCTATTTAATAAGCTCCGGGAAAAAGGATGCAACCAGCCCCAGTGCTTCGGTTTCAGCTGTAGGCCCCTGGGTAAGTACCTTCTGATGAAAGTAGTCAGACCTGTCAAGCTTCTCGTCGGATGTGCTGAGACCTGCATTCCTGTACTTCCTGCTCAGCTTGCTTACGCCGAGATACTCGCCGTCGCATGTGTACATAACTGAAAGGTCGTCGGAAACAACAACATAATTCTTACATTTCTTTTCCTTGTCGACCAGAACCTTTACCTGTAAAGGTGAGTTCTCATAACTTATGAGATAGCATTTCAATTCCTCACCGGCGACAACCACCGGCTTGTCGGAGACCTCGATCCTGTAGGCACCGAAGGATGTGTTGGATTCTCCCCGGATAATCACCCTTCCGAAAGAGAGTGCTGAGACTGCTGCAAACAGCAGCACACCTAGAATAATTCTTTTCATGACTAACCCGTTTTTGTTTAACACCCAAACTTTCCTGTAAAAAAGCGGAACTGTCCTTTTCCATCTTCTTTCGATATAAAGACCGGAAACCCCCTCATCTGTTGCATCATAATTCTGTTAAACTTTTGTTAATCGGACCTGCTTTATTGTAACAATCAGCTATTCAATTGAATAGAGCCGTGGTTTTGTCCGGTTGGAATGGATCGCCGCGCGAAATTTGGAAGATTCGGGTTTTCTTGATATCTTTGTGTTCCAATTAAGTGATATGAACAGTCTGGAGCACAGGTTTATGATGAATCGCCTCGGAAGAAGGCTCTATCATTGCCTTATGTTCTACGCCCGTTAGCCTTTCAGGCGGGGCAACTGATGTCCTGCCTTCTTCTGTCACTCCATTTCCAAATCATTCTCGCACTATGAAAGGCTTGATATTCAGTATAAAACGATATGCTATACATGACGGTCCCGGAATCAGGATCACTGTATTCATGAAGGGTTGCCCCCTCGACTGCTGGTGGTGTCATAACCCCGAGGGCAAAGAGTCAGGCATACGGATGATTGAACGGATTGACAGGGTTGGTGAGAAGGAGTTCAAATCTGAGGAGCAGGTGGGACATGAATATACCCCGGAGGAGATACTGGCAAAGGTTGAGGCTGACAGGGTCTTCATGGAGCATTCCGGAGGAGGAGTCACATTCTCCGGTGGCGAACCGCTGAAACAGCCGGTCTTTCTGCGTGAGTCGCTCTCCCTCCTGAAAAAATCAGGATTCCATACAACGGTTGACACCTCAGGTTACGCCCGCCGCGAAATACTTCAGTCGGTCATGCCTGTCACCGATCTTTTCCTCTACGACATAAAGCATACTGATCCTGAGGAGCACAGGAAATATACCGGGGTGAGCAATGAACTGATCATATCGAACCTGGACATGCTTCTGGCAGAAGGGAAGGATGTTATGATCAGGATTCCGGTCATCCCTGGGGTTTCGGCCGACACAACCTATATGGAGACTCTTCGCACTTTCATTGAAAGTCGCAACAACGGACATATTAAAGAGATAAACCTGCTGCCATATCACAAGACTGGCAGTTCAAAGTACCGCCGTTTCGGAATGGATGACAGGATGTCATCCACTGTACAGATCTCAAACGGTGATCTTGATAAGTACATAGAATTACTAACGCCGACAGGCATACATATTAAAAAGGGCGGATGAGAACCTTTATGCCCTCAGAAGTAAAAACAGGAGAAAACAGCAATATGAAAATGACGGACAGAGTGATGAGGCTCAGGGAACAGAGCCTGAATGCAACAGAGACATTAACTGCAGAAAGAGCGCAGCTTATCACCCGATTCTACGCCAGTCGCGAGGCTCTCGGCCTCTCGGTACCGGTCCTGAGGGCCCGTGCCTTTGAATACCTGCTTAAACACAAGGCCATCTGTATCAATGACGGTGAACTCATTGTCGGAGAAAGAGGCCCTGCGCCAAAGGCTACCCCCACATATCCAGAGATCAGCCTTCACTCCATAAATGATCTGGACATTCTCAACACCCGCGAAAAGGTCTTCTTCCGGGTGAGTGATGAAGTTAAAAGGATTTACACCGATGAGATCATTCCCTTCTGGAAAGGGCGGAGCAACCGTGACCGTATCATGGAACGGATGACTCCAGAGTGGCTCGCCGCCTATAAGGCAGGCATCTTCACCGAGTTTCAGGAGCAGAGGGCTCCGGGCCATACTGTGCTGGGTTACAAGATGTTTCATACCGGCTTTCTGGATCTCCGAAAGGAGATTGCCGATGCCGTTGCAGCACTCGATTTCAACACAGACCCACAGGCATATGAGAGGCATGAGGAGCTCAAAGCGATGGATATAGCCTGCGAGGCCATAATCATGTATGCCGGCCGGCATGCGGATAAGCTTGATGCAATGGCTGAGGATGAGAAAGATGACAAAAGGAAGGATGAGCTTCGCAGGATGGCGGCAGTTTGCCGTCGTGTGCCGGCCCATGCACCTGAAACATTCCACGAGATCCTTCAGCATTACTGGTTCATCCACCTCGGAGTGGTGACTGAGCTAAATCCCTGGGATTCATTTAACCCCGGAAGGCTCGACCAGCATCTGTGGCCTATATTCAAAAAAGGACTTGATGACGGTACACTTACCCGGGAGGCGGCCTATGAACTCCTTGGATGCTTCTGGGTCAAGTTCAATAACCACCCCTCACCCCCGAAGATGGGAGTGACAGCACAGGAGAGCAACACATATACAGACTTCTGCCTGATCAACCTGGGCGGTGTGAAGCCAGACGGCACCGACGCAGTCAACCCCATGACCCATATCCTCCTTGATGTAATACAGGAGATGCGCATCCTGCAGCCCAGCTCAATGGTACAGGTGAGCCGCAAGAATCCTGACTCGTTCGTGCACAAGGCCCTCGACATAATCAAAACCGGGTTCGGGCAGCCATCGGTCTTCAACACCGAGGCAATAATACAGGAGTTACTGAGGCAGGGCAAGAGCATTGTCGATGCCCGCAACGGAGGAGCATCGGGATGCGTTGAGACCGGAGCCTTCGGTACCGAATGCTACTGGCTGACAGGTTATTTTAACCTCGTGAAAATCCTCGAGGTTGCCCTCAACAACGGCTTCGATCCCCGCACAGGAGTTCAGCTGGGACCGAAGACAGGTGATCCTGAGTCATTCACATCCTTTGAAGATTTCATGCTGGCATACAGGGAGCAGATCAACTATTTTGCCGACATCAAGGTCAGAGGCAACAACGTCATCGAGAAGACATTCTCCCTCCACCTGCCGGTCCCTTTCCTTTCGCTCCTTCTGGAGGATTGTATTGCAAACGGCAAAGACTACAATGCCGGCGGTGCAAGATACAATACAACCTACATACAGGGGGTTGGCCTGGGAAGTATTACAGATATCCTCACCTCAATAAAATTCAATATTTACGACAACAGGAAGTTTACATGGAATGAGCTCCTTCCAGCCCTTAAAAACAACTTTGAAGGGTATGAGGAGATGCAATACGAGATGATCTACCACACCCCGAAATACGGTAACGATGACGATTATGCCGATGCGCAGGCCGTGGCGGTCTTTGAGTTTTTTCACGATGCTGTCAGCGGAAGGCCAACCCCAAGAGGAGGGATACACCGGATTAACATGCTCCCCACAACATCTCACGTTTATTTTGGAAATGTGACAGGTGCCACACCCGACGGACGCAAGGCCTGGGTACCTCTTTCAGAGGGAATATCACCCTTCCAGGGTGTTGACCGGCAGGGTCCGACAGCCGTGATCAAATCGGCCTCGAAAATTGATCACCTGATGACAGGCGGTACACTGCTGAACCAGAAGTTCTCACCGGAGTTCTTTGAGGATGAAGGGAGCTACCAGAAGCTTACTGCCCTGATAAGGAGTTACTTCAGCCTTGACGGGCACCACATACAGTTTAATGTTGTCAGTGCTGACACACTGCGTGAGGCGCAGAAAAACCCCGAACTGTACCGTGACCTGATAGTCCGTGTGGCAGGTTACAGCGACTATTTCAATGACCTAGGCGAAGACCTGCAGAACGAGATTATCCGACGTACCGAGCATCAGAGTTTCTGACGGAATCATCCATTGAAATTACACCGCCGGCCCGAAAGGAGTCCGGCGGTGATTTTTTTACCGATTTTCTTGCTTTTGGGACAGAAATTGAGTATATTTTGTAAGATTTAACAATTGCCGGCACTCCGGTGGACCGGATTGTGTTACACAGTAATTAAAGCCTTGGCTGTGAAGAAGATATTTGATTATTTCGACACCCGCTACAGGGCTGAAATGCTCGGCAGGCCCGTTGATCAGACAGGTCCGGTGATAACAATATCCCGCCTGACCGGATGCGACGGGCGGGAAGTCGCTGCCGAACTCGTGGCGCAGATGAATCTCCGGTTTAACACCAACAGGTGGAAATGGGTGGACAAGGATATAATTTACCATGCGGCCCATGAGCTCAGAACAGACACCAACCGCGTTGAGACATATTACCAGAGTCTGGGTATGGCTGACATCTCACAGATGATAATGGCCTTTTCGGGTTCATACGTGACCGACAGCTCGGTAAAGAAAGCGATACGGGAAGTGGTCCTCTCAATCGCCCGCGACGGCTATGTTGTCATTATCGGCAGGGGAGGAGTCTCAATTACCCGCGATATGGCCAATGCGTTGCACGTACGGCTTGTAGCACCTCTCTACTGGAGGGTCCAGAATGTGATGAGGAAAAAGGGAATGATAATTGAAAAGGCCGAGGAATATACTCTTCAGACTGATGAGAAGAGGCATAAACTGATTGTGGACTTTCTTGAGAAGAAGAGCCAGTGTATTGATTATCTATTTGACGTAACGCTGAACAGAAGCAGCTTTACCCTGGAACAGATCTCAGCATTGATCCTGACAATGTACGAGACCAAACTGGGGGTGAAACTGCAAAAATAAAGCTGTGTTTTTTAGAGTTTGGCACAGCTTGTTGGTTGTTTAACAGAAGGGTAAGTGAAAGGGCCGGAAAACGATTGTTTCCGGCCCTTTCCGATTTATGTATCACAGGCAGCAGATATCGGAAATCCGCCTGATATGCTCTGATGTACGTTTGTCAAGTGATTCTGCATAAGCGTCCCAGTCTTTAATAGTTAAGCGGGCCACACCTGTTTCAACGGCAGCACGTGCAACTGCCGGCGCAACCCTGGAGATAAGGCGCGGGTCAAGCGGTTTAGGAATGATGTATTCCCTTCCGAAATCAAGACTCTCTATGCCGTACGCTTTTAAGACTGATTCAGGAACCTTTTCCTTGGCAAGGCCGGCCAGCGCCCTCGTGGCTGCCAGTTTCATCTCTTCATTGATAGTCCGGGCTCTGACATCCAGCGCTCCCCTGAAGATAAAGGGGAATCCCAGGACGTTGTTGATCTGGTTGGGGTAATCAGACCTGCCGGTGGCGAAGATAAGATCATTGCGAGTTGACATTGCATCCTCATAACTGATCTCCGGATTGGGATTGGCCATGGCAAAGACGATAGGATGAGGTGCCATTGTGTTCAGCATCTCTTTTGTAAGCATGTCGGCAACTGACAGTCCCAGGAACAGGTCGGCTCCGTTTACTGCCTCAGCCAGTGTGCTGATGTCACGGTCAGTAATCCACTCCTTCTTGTATTTGTTGAGGTCTGTTCTTTTTGTGTTGATCACACCCTTGCTGTCAACCATTACAACATTCTCCTTTTTTATCCCGAGGGCCACATATAGCCGGGTGCATGAGTTGGCTGCGGCACCTGCACCGCAGACAACCACTTTCATGTCAGCAAGCTTCTTGCCCGTGATCTCCACGGCATTGAGAAGCCCTGCTGCCGAGATGATTGCTGTGCCGTGCTGGTCATCATGAAATACCGGAATATCCAGCATCTCCTTCAGCCTTGTCTCCACCTCGAAACACTCAGGCGCCTTGATATCCTCAAGATTGATCCCCCCGAATGTGGGAGCAATTTTGGCACATATCTCTATCAGTTTCTCGGGATCCTTCTCATCTACCTCGATATCAAAGACATCCACGTCGGCAAAAACCTTGAAAAGCAGTCCTTTTCCTTCCATTACAGGCTTGCCGGCCAGAGCACCTATGTCACCCAGCCCCAGGACTGCAGTACCGTTTGAAATCACCGCAACGAGATTTCCCTTGGCTGTATACTGGTAGGCATCTTCCGGGTTCTTCTCAATTTCCAGGCATGGGTATGCAACACCTGGCGTGTAGGCAAGGCTGAGATCAAACTGAGTACAGTAAGGCTTCGTTGGAATTACTTCAACTTTGCCCTTGCGGCCGCGACTGTGATACAGAAGGGCATCCTCTTTAGTGGCTTTTGACATAATGAAATGTGGTTTGATTTTGAACGGTATAGGAAACTGGCATTAATAACACGAATTTAAGATATTTCTGAGACTGCTCCTATTTTTTTCGGAATAATAAACAAACCTGTTTTGCACTAATTGGGAAAAAATAGATATTTTCATTGCTTCAAAACGGAACCGAAGGAGAACTATATGAATTCTGATTTTCAGAACATCGCTATTGGCGTGGATATCGGCGGCAGCCATATCACCGCAGTAGCCGTTGATATGACGGCAAACCGCATCATCAGCGGATCGAGGGCAGAAAGCCCTGTAGACAACAAGGCGGAAGCTGATGAGATACTTACAGTCTGGAGTGACGCCCTGAAGCAGGTACTCAAAGGGATTCAGATCTTCAATCTGCGCGGAATAGGATTCGCCATGCCGGGGCCATTTGATTATGTAAGGGGAATCTGCCTCATAAGGGGGGTGCCGAAGTACGAGA
>ERZ795055.736-NODE-736-length-29226-cov-13.817044_pt1 | contig 29226 bp, 27 predicted proteins | sample MGYA00375139_ERZ795055 | MGnify/ENA primary metagenome ERZ795055 (study PRJEB30184, sample SAMN05720283) | anaerobic digester metagenome | isolation source: active sludge of municipal wastewater-treating anaerobic digesters | place: USA | collected 2015-01-23 ... | reverse complement strand
ACGCGCAGTCGGTGATCTGGGGAATCGACGCCTTCGACCAGTGGGGCGTGGAACTCGGCAAGCGCCTGGCCGGCCGGCTGACGCCCGCGGTGCAGGGCAAGGCAGACCTGACAGCCTTCGACTCCTCGACCAGGGCTCTGGTCGAGCGCCTGCGCAGCCGCGCGGCAGGCAGCTAGTTCCGCGGCGCCGGCGGCGCAGCGCCCGCGGATCCGGGCACAAAGGGATTGCGCTGTGCGTCCCGCGCGGCCTCACGGGCCTGCCGGGCACGGATCTCCCGGCCGAGCGGCGCCATGGCGCGCGCCACGGCCAATTCGCCCCCAGCAGCTGCGATCTGCGCTTGCACGTGCCTGCGCGCTATACCCTCGCACGACGCGCCGAACCTAGCCAGTTCGCTCCCTGCAAGCCCATAGTCATCCATTAGTTCTTGGGAGTGCCGCAAGCGCGGAGCGCCCGGCGCGGGCGGGCGGCCCATCGCCAAGACTGCCTCACCCAAGCGCACCGTCAGGAGGTCGTCTCCACCTTCGACGAGGCGAGCGCCAAGCGCGGCGCACGCCTCGGCGCGACTGGATCCCGGTACCGCCTTCTTGCATGCCGTCGTAACGTTGATCAACCACAGCGACAGCGGCTGGTTAATTCCCAGCGAGAGCGCCAGCTCGAAGTAGGCCATGTCCCAGGCCGCCGGCGGCAAGCTGGCAACCTCTGGGATGAGAGCCAATTGAGCGGCCAGGGCGGTGTAGCCGCCATAGTCTGTGGCGCGAGCCGCTGCGCGAAGTAGCGCGTCAGTGGCGGCCGGGTCCCCCTTGGGATCCACCTGCCCGAGCCAGGCCTTGCCGCTGCCGGGGTGGATCTGCGACCACTCCACTAGCCATGCGCCGCACTTTCCGCGGCAGGTCGCCGAGACCTGCGCCCAGGCCATCGGATCCCTGCTGGCCCGTGCATGGGCCTGCATCTTCTCCCTGTGCATCTCGAGCGCGGCGGCGAGGGGCACATCGTGACGTCTTTGTCGTTCAAGGTCGCACTGCGCGTCATTGCTCTGGCAAGGCGCTGTCTGATCCTCCTTGCGCGCGCGCTGCCGCAACTCGATCAACTCGAATTCCCTGGCCATCACCAAACCGAGCGTGCGCTGCCGGGGGTCAGTGTCGGCGACGAGTCGTTCAGCCGCACGGCGCAAGCCCAACATCGCCTGGGTCTCGATCTCACGCTCCGCGGCGCGAGCACGGGGCGAGTCTTCGTCGAACGGGAAGTCGTAGCCGCAGACTTCCTTCGACATCACGAACTCCTCATCGTCCGTCGCCTGTCCGCTACTGGATGCGACCACGGGCGCCGCCGCCGATCCGGGCGCAACCGCCCCCGCCACCTGGTCGAGCGCGCCGCCCACCCGGGCTCCGATGGACTGCCCGAGCCACGCGATAAGGCCCACTGCGCCGATCAGCGCCAGCACTAACCCCCAGCGCCCCAGCTGGGACTTCATCGCCCCACCGCGCTCGGACCCACGCGGAAGGGATTGGGCGGCGCCAAGGGCTCGGTGGGCGGCGTAGCGCGCAGTCGATGCCGCGCCCACGCAAGTTCGCCCTCGCCCAGGGTGTACTCGATCCGGCGATCGAGGTGCTCCGCCTGAGCACAGTCGAAATCAAGGAAGGACTTGGACGCTGGGGAAGCCAAGACCTGGCTCAGCCGATGAGACTCCAGCGTCAGTCCCTCGACGCGCGCCTCGCTCCAGCCCAGGCCACGGCCCAGGCGCCGGCCCAGGAGGTGCTCCGACATCGTGCGGCCGCGGTCGATCAGCAGGTCCGCTAGGCGGGTGCAATCTGCACGCTCCTGGGGCGTGCGGACGGGCGCCTTGCAGTAACGCTCTGCCTCGCTTTGGCCGCGCAGGGGCATGGCCGCGGCCATGCCGAGGACGGGGATCAAGGCAGGCAGCCTCACGGGCATCGAGGCGCCGCTGACTTCAGGCTCGGTGGCGAGTGCCAACAGGCCGTCGAGGCGCGGATCGGCCGTCTTCGCCGCGGCGGCGCGGGCGACGATCGTCGCGCGCTGCGCGTCATCAAGTCCTCGCGTGCCGAGCATGGCGAGCCACGCGCGTGCATTGTCGGGATCGCGCTCGGCCCATGCTGCCGGCGTCACGCCCGCGCACGCGGTCGCGCCACTCCTCGGACCGCAAGCCTTGAGGGCGAGGACCATCAGCTCGGGGTCGCGAGAGCGCGTCGCACGCTCCGCCAGGTCCTGGGCCAGGGCATCCGATGCAGCCTCGACACCAGCCATGCAGGAGGCCGACTCGCCACAAGCCTCGATCCGCTCGCGCAACTCACGGGCTCCATGTACCAACTGAACCTGTGCCTGCTGCCGTGGGCCGCCCTCGCGCATGACTCGCTCGCGCAGGCGCGCGAGCAGCACCCGTGCGCCCTGCTCGACCTCAGCGGGCAGCAAGTGACCTTCCCCAGGAGCAAAGCGTCCATAGCCGCACAACTCGCCCTCACGGACGCCGAGCAAGTCAAGCTCGGAGGATGGGATTGCGGCTCTTGAACCGCGCTCGGGCGCGGGCGACTCGCTCGCGCTGGCCAGCCTCGCGGCACCGGAATCGCTTACCGCGCCGTGAAGCACCGCGAACAGCGCCGCGAGCACGACCACGACCAGGAGGAGCAATACGGTGCGGCGGGTCATCGGGCGACGAGTTCCTCGGATCGATGCGCGGATCATGCCGGCACGCGCGCGCCATGCGCTGCAGAAAATTCCGCAGCCCGTGCCGGCGTCGCACGAACACCACGCCTAGACGAGGTTCGGCGCTCAGCCCGGCGCCGGCCAGCGCCCCGCGAGGAAGTCCGCCAGCCAGTAGAGGCCGATCACCGTCTTCACGTCGGTGATGCGGCCCGCACGCACCTCGGCCAGCACGTCCTGCCAGGGGCGGGTGTGGACTTCGAGCACTTCGCCGGGGTCGAGCGCCTGGGCGGTGCGCGTGAGGCCGCGCGCGAGGAAGACCTCGATCTTCTCGTCGGAGTAGCCGATCGCGTTGTGAAAGCCACCGAGGTAAATCCACTCGGTGGCGACGTAGCCGGTCTCTTCGCGCAGCTCGCGCGCGGCGCACGCCTGGAGCGCCTCGCCGGGGTCGATCTTGCCCGCGGGAAACTCGACGAAGGCGCGGCGCAGCGGGTGGCGCCACTGGCGCTCGAGCACCACCTGGCCGTCGCCGAGCAGGGGCACGATCATCACCGCGCCGGGATGGCGGATGAACTCGCGCGGCGCGATCACGCCGTCGGGCACGCGCACCGACTCCTGGTGCACGGTGAGGAAGCCGCCGCGCCAGGCAACGGCGGACTCGAGCGTGTGCTCGGCGAGCGGATCGGACGAGGCCGGCGGCTCGCCGCTCATGCCCGCGTCAGCCGCCCAGCGAGCGCACCATCGCGTCGGTGCACAGCTGCAGCAGGTACTGGGGGAACAGGCCCAGCACCAGCACGAGGGCGCCGTTGATCGACAGCAGGACGCGCAGGTCGGTGCTGGCGGCAAGCTGCGGCACGCCGGCGGCGGGCGCGTCGAAGTACATCAGCTTGACGATGCGCAGGTAGTAGAAGGCGCCGATCAGCGAGGCCATCACCGCAATCACTGCGAGCACCACCGGGCCGGTGCCGCCGCCAGCGAGCAGCGCCTCGAGCACCACGAACTTGGCGTAGAAGCCCACCGTCGGCGGGATGCCGGCGAGCGAGAACATCAGCATCAGCATCACCAAGGCGTACCAGGGGCTGCGCTGGTTCAGGCCCGCCAGGTCGGAGATTTCCTCGGCCTCGTGGCCCTGGCGCGCCATCAGCAGGATCATGCCGAAGGTGCCGAGCGTGGTGAGCGAGTAGGTGATGACGTAGAACATCGCCGCCGAGAAGTCGAGCGTCGCGTTCATGGGCTGGCCGCCGGTGATGGGGCCGACGAGCGCGAGCAGCATGAAGCCCATCTGCGCGATGGTCGAGTAGGCCAGCATGCGCTTGAGGTTGGTCTGCGCGATCGCCGCGAGGTTGCCGAGGATGAGCGAGGCCACGGCGATGAGCGCGATCATCTGCTGCCAGTCCACCGCCAGCGGCAGCAGGCCCTCGACCAGCATGCGGTAGGTGATGGCGAAGGCGGCGAGCTTGGGCGCGCTGCTGATGAACATGGTGACCGGGGTGGGGGCTCCTTCGTAGACGTCGGGCACCCACATGTGGAAGGGCACCACGCCGAACTTGAACGCCAGGCCGGCCACCAGGAACACCGTGCCCAGGACCAGCGCGGCGCGGCTCGCGACCTCGCCCACCGCCACGCGGCGGGCCAGCTCGTTGATGTCGAGCGTGCCGCTGGCGCCGTAGAGCATCGACATGCCGTAGAGCAGGAAGCCCGAGGCCAGCGCGCCCAGCACGAAGTACTTCATCGCCGCCTCGGTGGCGCGGCCGTCGTCGCGCCGCAGGGCGACCAGCGCGTAGAGCGAGAGCGACTGCAGTTCCAGGCCCAGATAGACGACCAGCAGGTTGTTCGCCGAGATCATCACGAACATGCCCAGCAGGCTAAACAGCGACAGCGTGAAGAGCTCGCCCTTCCACATGCCGCGGTCGAGCGCGTAGCCCTGCGAGTAGATCAGCACCAGTGCGGTGACCAGGACGGCGAAGAGCTTGAGCACGCTCGCCATCGGGTCGGTGACGTAGAGCCCGTCGAAGGCGTACATCACCACGTCGTTGGCCAGGAAGATCCAGGTCACGCCCGCGGTCAGCGCCAGCACCGTGAGGGTGAGCGACAGCGTCAGGTAGCGCTTGTCGTCCGGCACGAACAGATCGACCATCAGCACCAAGCAGGTGGCGGCGAGCAGGACGATCTCGGGGGCGGCGGCGATCAGGTTGAGTTCTTGCATGGTGCGCGCCTCCTCAGCGGGCCACAGGCAGCTTGGACTGCTGCGACTGCTGCAGGAGCTTGGCGACCGAGGCGTTCATCACGTCGGTCACCGGCTTGGGGTAGACGCCCATCGCGATCACGGCCGCGGCCAGGATGGCGAGGATCGAGAATTCGCGCGCTCCGATGTCGGTGAGCTCGGCCACGTGGCGGTTGGCCACCTCGCCGAAGATCACGCGCTTGTACATCCACAGCGTGTAGGCGGCGCCGAAGATCAGCGTGGTGGCGGCCAGCGCGGCGATCCAGAAGTTGTACTTCACCGCCCCCAGGATGACCATGAACTCGCCGATGAAGCCCGAGGTGCCCGGCAGGCCGGCGTTGGCCATCGAGAACAGCATCATGAAGGCCGCGAAGGTCGGCATGGTGTTGGCCACGCCCCCGTAGTCGGCGATGTTGCGGCTGTGCATGCGGTCGTAGAGCACGCCGATGCACAGGAACATGGCGCCCGAGATGAAGCCGTGCGAGATCATCTGCACGATGCCGCCGGCAACCGCCAGCGGCTCGAACATGAAAAAGCCCAGCGTGACGAAGCCCATGTGGGCGATCGACGAGTACGCCACCAGCTTCTTCATGTCCTTCTGCACCAGGGCCACGAGTCCGATGTAGACCACCGCGACCAGCGACAGGGTGACCATCATGCCAGCCAGCGCCTGCGAGGCGTCGGGCAGCATGGGCATGGAAAAGCGCAGGAAGCCGTAGGCGCCGAGCTTGAGCATGATGGCCGCCAGCACCACCGAGCCGCCGGTGGGCGCCTCGACGTGGGCGTCGGGCAGCCAGGTGTGCACCGGCCACATCGGCACCTTGACCGCGAAGGCGAGCAGGAAGGCCACGAAGAGCAGGATCTGCGCGCCCAGCGCCAGCGGCGTCTTCACCCAGGTGGCCAGATCGAAGCTGCCGCCCGAGACGGAGTACAGGTACACCAGCGCCACCAGCATGAGCAGCGAGCCCAGCAGCGTGTACAGGAAGAACTTGAAGGCGGCGTAGACGCGGTTCGGTCCGCCCCAGATGCCGATGATGATGTACATCGGTATCAGGGTGGCCTCGAAGAAGACGTAGAACAGCAGCGCGTCGGCGGCCGAGAACACGCCGATCATCAGGCCCGAGAGGATCAGGAAGGCGGCGTAGTACTGCGCCACGCGGGTCTGGATGACCTCCCAGCCCGCGAGCACCACCAGGACGGTGATGAAGGCGGTGAGCAGCACGAACCACACCGACAGGCCGTCGACCCCCAGGTGGTAGTGCACGTTCAGGCGCGCGATCCACACCGCCTTCTCGACGAACTGCAGGTCGGCCGAGGCGGCATCGAAGCCGGTGTAGAGCGGGATGGTCACCAGCAGGCCGAGCAGGCTGCCGGCCAGCGCCACGGCGCGCACCACGCCGGGATTGCGCGCGCGCGCGGCGCCCAGCAGGACCACGCCGAAGACGATCGGGATCCAGATCGCCAGACTGAGCCAGGGAACGGTGTTGTGCATGTTCAACTCCGCCCTAGCGCCCGAGGGTCACGAACAGCGTGACCAGGATGAGCAGGCCGATCACCATCGAGAACGCGTATTGGTAGAGGTAGCCGGTCTGGAGCCTGCGCGACAGGGCCGCGACCCAGCCCACCAGGCGGGCCGAGCCGTTGACCACCAGCCCGTCGATGAAGGTCTGGTCGCCCCACTTCCACAGGCCGCGGCCCAGGGCCACGGCGCCGTTGGCGAAGATCAGCTGGTTGGCGTCGTCCAGGTAGTACTTGTTGAGCAGCAGGCGATACAGGCCCGAAAAGCGCGCCGCGAGCGCCGCCGGGATGTCGGGCCGCTTCATCACGAAGAACCAGGCCAGCGCCACGCCCGCCATCGACAGCCAGAAGGGCAGCAAGGTGAAGCCGTGCAGCGCGAAGGCCACCGGCCCCTCCCAGTGCTGGGCCAGCGGCGCGAGCGCGCGGTGCCTGAGCACGTCGACGAAGATCTCGTTCGAGAAGAAGTCGCCGAACAGCAGGGGTGATACGGCCACGAAGCCGATCAGCACCGAAGGCACGGCCAGCAGCACGAGCGGTACGGTGACCACCGCGGGCGACTCGTGCGGCGTGCCGCCGTGGTGGCCGTCGTGACCGTGATCTTCGTGGCCGTGGCCATGATGGTCGCCGGCGCGCAGCTTGCCCTCGAAGACCATGAAGTACATGCGGAAGGTGTAGAAGGCGGTGACTCCGACGCCCGCCGTCACCGCGAAGGCCGCGAAGCCCGAACCCCACACGTTGGCGTTCTGGGCGGCCACGATGATCACGTCCTTGGAGTAGAAGCCCGAGAAGAACGGGAAGGCGATCGAGGAGATGGCCGCCAGCAGGAAGGTGAACCAGGTCAGGGGCATGAGCTTGCGCAGCCCGCCCATGTGGCGCATGTCCTGCTCGTGGTGCATGCCCATGATGATCGAGCCCGCGCCCAGGAACAGCAGCGCCTTGAAGAAGGCGTGGGTCATGAGGTGGAACATCGCCGCGCTGTAGGCCGAGGCGCCCAGCGCCACCGTCATGTAGCCCAGCTGCGAGAGCGTGGAGTAGGCCACCACGCGCTTGATGTCGTTCTGCACCGTGGCCAGGATCCCCATGAAGAGCGCGGTGATCGCGCCGATGGTGATCACGAAGCCCAGGGCGGCGTCCGAATACTCGAACAGGGGCGACATGCGGCTGACCATGAAGATGCCGGCGGTCACCATGGTGGCGGCGTGGATCAGCGCGGAGATCGGCGTGGGGCCCTCCATCGAGTCGGGCAGCCACACGTGCAGCGGGAACTGCGCGCTCTTGCCCATCGCGCCGATGAACAGGCACACGCAGATCACGGTGAGCAGCATCCACGACATGCCCGGGACGAACTCGACCGACTTGTCGGCGAGCGCCGGCGCGGCCTTGAACACCGTGGCGTAGTCCAGCGTGCCGAACCACGCGAACACCAGCCCGATGCCCAGGATGAAGCCGAAGTCGCCCACCCGGTTGACCAGGAACGCCTTCATGTTGGCGTAGATCGCCGTGGGCCGCTTGAACCAGAAGCCGATCAGCAGGTAGGACACCAGGCCCACCGCCTCCCAGCCGAAGAACAGCTGCAGGAAGTTGTTGCTCATCACCAGCATCAGCATGCTGAAGGTGAACAGCGAGATGTAGGCGAAGAAGCGCGCGTAGCCCGGGTCGTCGCGCATGTAGCCGATGGTGTAGACGTGCACCATCAGCGACACGAAGGTCACCACCACCATCATCAGCGCCGACAGGTGGTCGATCAGGAAGCCGACGGTGAGCTTCAGGTCGCCGACCACCATCCACTCGTAGACGGTGCCGTTGTAGAGGTTGCCCTTGAGCACGTCGGCGAATACCACCAACGAGGCAACCGCCGCCACGAGCACGCCGAGGATGGTCACGGTGTGCGCGCCGGCACGCCCCACCCATCGCGAGAACAGGCCGGCCACGATGGCGCCGGCCAGCGGCGCCAGCGGCACCAGCAGATAGAGTTTTTGCATCGCCGTCATGCCCTACCCCTTGAGCGAGTCGAGCTCGGCGACGTTGATGGTGCGCCGGTTGCGGAACAGGATCACCAGGATGGCCAGGCCGATGGCCGCCTCGGCCGCAGCCACGGTGAGGATGAAGAACACGAAGACCTGGCCGTGCAGGTCGCCAAGGTAGTGGCTGAAGGCCACGAAGTTCATGTTCACCGCGAGCAGCATGAGCTCGATGGCCATGAGCAGCACGATCAGGTTGCGGCGGTTCATGAAGATGCCGATCACGCCGATGGCAAACAGCAGCGCGCCCACACCCAGGTACCAGGACAGCGAAACCACGGATCTCTCCCTTGTCGGCTCAGACCTTGCGGGTCTGGCGTCCTTCTTCGTCGGCATCCATCGACACCAGGCGCACGCGATCGCGCGCGGCGACGCGGACCTGCAGCGCGGGATCCTGATGCTTGGAATCCTTGCGGCCGCGCAGGGTCAGGGCGATGGCGGCCACGATGGCCACCAGCAGCAGCGCCCCCGCCACCTGCAGCGGGTAGATGTACTCGGTGAAGGTCAGCAGCCCCAGCGCGTGGATGTTGCTGGGCGACTGCGCCGGCGGCGGCGGCGGCGCGGCGGTCATGGCCAGCCACGCGGGCTGGGCAAGCACCAGCCACAGTTGCAGCAGGATCAGCGCCGCCACCCCCAGCGCCACCGGGGCGTGCCGCCAGAAGCTGCCCTCGCCGCGATCGATGTGCACGTCGAGCATCATCACCACGAACAGGAACAGCACCATCACCGCACCCACGTAGACCAGCACCAGCGCGATCGCCAGGAACTCCGCCTTGAGCAGGATCCACAGGCAGGCGGCCGAAAAGAAGGCAAGCACGAGGTAGAGCACCGCGTGCACCGGGTTGCGCGCGGTGACGACGCGACTGGCCGCGCCGAGCATGATCGCGGCGAAGATCAGGAACAGAACCGTCTTGATGTCCATGCTTCTTGGGCGCCGGTCCGGCGCTGGCTGGGCCAGCCGCCGGGCCTGCCAGCCCGCCCTCCCCTTATCGATACTTCGCGTCGGCCTCGCGGGCCGCGGCGATGTCCTGCTCGTAGCGGTCACCGATGGCGAGCAGCATCTCCTTGGTGTAGAGAAGATCGCCGCGGGCCTCGCCGTGGTATTCGTGAATATTGGTCTCGACGATCGAGTCCACCGGGCAGCTCTCTTCGCAGAAGCCGCAGAAGATGCACTTGGTGAGGTCGATGTCGTAGCGCGTGGTGCGGCGCGTGCCGTCGGCCCGCTGCTCGCTCTCGATGGTGATCGCCATGGCCGGGCACACCGCCTCGCACAGCTTGCAGGCGATGCAGCGCTCCTCCCCGTTGGGGTAGCGGCGCAGCGCGTGCAGGCCGCGAAAGCGCGGCGACATCGGCGTCTTTTCTTCCGGGTACTGGATCGTGATCTTGGGCGCGAAGAAGTAGCGCCCGGTCAGCGCCATGCCCTTGATCAGCTCCTTGAGCATCAGCGAACCGAAGAAGCCCGAGGCGCCGCCGCTCGACGAGGTGGCGGGCACGGACGGGGCGCGGGACGCGGTGGTGTCGGCCATGGTCGGACTCACTTCCAGAGGTTCCACGGGGTCTGCATCCACACCGCCAGGATCACCAGCCACACCAGCGTGATGGGGATGAAGACCTTCCAGCCCAGACGCATGATCTGGTCGTAGCGGTAGCGCGGGAACGTGGCGCGGAACCAGATGAACAGCGACACGACGACGAAGACCTTGGCCAGCAGCCAGAACCAGGGCGCGATCGCCGCGATGGGGCCGGGCAGCGTGATGCCGAAGTGGGCGAGGTCGACCGGCGCCATCCAGCCGCCCAGGAACATGACCGTGGCCAGCGTGGACAGCAGGATCATGTTGGCGTACTCGGCGAGGAAGAACACCGCGAAGCCCATGCCCGAGTACTCGATCATGTGGCCGGCGACGATCTCGCTCTCGCCCTCGACCACGTCGAAGGGGTGGCGGTTGGTCTCGGCCACTGCCGAGACCACGTAGATCACGAACAGCGGCAGCAGCGGCAGCCAGTTCCAGGAGAACACCGGGAAGCCCGCGGCGGCGGCCATGCCGCGGCCCTGGCCCTCGACGATGCCGGTCATGTTCAGGGTGCCCGAGACCATCAGCACGGCCACCAGGACGAAGCCCATGGCCAGTTCGTAGCTCACCATCTGCGCCGCGGCGCGCATCGAGCCCAGGAAGGCGTACTTCGAGTTCGAGGCCCAGCCGGCGATGATCACGCCGTAGACGCCCATCGAGGTGATCGCCATCACGTAGAGCAGTCCGGCGTTGATGTCGGAGAGCACCACGCCCGGCGCCAGCGGCACCACTGCCCAGGCGGCGAGCGCGGGCATCATGACCATCACCGGACCGATGAAGTACAGGCTCTTGTCGGCCTGGCTGGGGGTGATGACTTCCTTGAAGATGAGCTTGACCGCGTCGGCGATGGGCTGCAGCAGGCCCAGCGGCCCCACCCGGTTGGGCCCCAGGCGGATGTGCATCCACCCGATCATCTTGCGCTCCCAGTACGTCAGGTAGGCCACCGCCCCCAGCAGGGGCAGCACCAGCGCGAAGATCAGCACCAGGGTCCAGACGACGCTGTTGAGCACGTTCATCAGGCACGCTCCAGTCGGATCGCGCCGAACATCGCACCCAGGGTGGCGGTGCTGGCGTGCGCGGCGCTGACCCGCACCACGCCGTCGGGCAGGCGCTCGTCGAGGGCGCATTCGAGCAGGGCGCTGGCGCCATCCTGCACCACGCGTGCCTTGTCGCCCGCCGCCAGGCCCGCGGCAGCGAGCGTGGCCGCGTTGGCCGTGGCGCGCGGGGGCCGCGCGTCGCGCGTCTTTTGCAGGGCGGCCGCACGGCGCACGATCGCGTCGCTGAAGTAGATGGGAACGTCAGACAGGCGCTGCATGCCGCCGCCGGGCGCGGCCGGCGCGGCCGGCGCGACCCGTGTGTCGTTGCTCAGGCGCGCAGCGACCTCGGCGGGCACCAGCCCGGCCCGTACGGCATCGAGGTTGTCCTGATCGAAGCCGCCAAGACCGAGCAGATTGCCCAGCACGCGCAGCACCTTCCAGCCCGGACGCGACTCGCCCAGCGGCGCGGCAACGCCGTTGAAGGACTGCACGCGCCCCTCGCAGTTGATGTAGGTGCCGCCGGTCTCGGTGTAAGGCGCGATCGGCAGGATGGCGTCGGCGTACTCGAGCGCGCCGTTGCGGTAGGGCGTGCAGGCGATCACCGTGGCCGCCTGGCCCAACGCCTGGAGCGCCTGCGCGGGGTTGGCGCAGTCGTACTCTGGCTCGAGGTTCCACAGCAGGTAGGCGCGGCGCGGCTGCTCGAACATGGCGCGCGCGTTCAGGCCGCCCGCCTGCGGCAGCGCGCCGGCGACGTAGCCGCCCACGCTGGTGGCAGCCTCGCCCAGCACGCCATGGCGGGCACCCAGCGCATGAGCGATCGATTGCACCCACGCGGCAAGTTGCGCCGCCTGCGGGTGCTGAACGGCGGCGTTGCCCAGCCACAGCGCCACCTGGTGGCCACTGGCCAGGCTCTCGGCGATGCGCCGTGCCTCGGCCCCGACCACGATCCCGGCGACCGGGGCGGGAAGATGCTTGATCTCGGCAAGCGCAGCGGCGATCTGGGCCAGCACGCTCACCCAGGCGTCGGGCGCCACGATGGCCTTGGCCGCGACCGGCATCAGCAGATCATCGTCGGCGGCGTGCAGCACGCTCACCTGCGCGCCGCGCTTGACCGCCTGGCGCACGCGCGCGGCGAGCAGCGGCTGATCCTTGCGCAGGAAGGCCCCGACCAGAAGAATGCGATCGAGCTGCTCGGTCTCGGCCACCGGCAGTCCCAGCCAGGGGATGCCGGCACGCTGGCCGTCGGCGCTGAAGTCCGACTGGCGCAGCCGGAAGTCCACGTTGTCCGAACCCAGCCCGCGCACCAACCCGCCCAGCAGCGCGAGTTCCTCGACCGTGCTGGTGGGGCCGGCGGCCGCGGCGATCGCCTCGGCACCGTGCTTGGTCTTCACGTCGATCAGGGCGTGGGCCACGTAGTCGAGCGCGGTGGGCCAGTCGACCTCGTGCCAGCGGCCGTCCTGCTTGAGCATGGGGCGCGTCACGCGGTCGGCCGCGGTGAGCCCCTCGTAGGCAAAGCGGTCGCGGTCCGAGAGCCAGCACTCGTTGACCGCCTCGTTCTCGAGCGGAACCACGCGCAGCACCCGCCCAGCCTTGGTCTGCACGACCTGGTTGGCGCCCAGCGCGTCGTGCGGGCTGACCGACTTGCGTCGGGCCAGCTCCCAGGTGCGCGCCTCGTAGCGGAAGGGCTTGGAGGTGAGCGCGCCCACGGGACACAGGTCGATCATGTTGCCCGACAGTTCCGAGTCGACCGACTGGCCCACGAAGGACAGGATCTCGGAGTGCTCGCCGCGCCCGGCCATGCCGAGCTCCATCACCCCGGCGATCTCCTGACCGAAGCGCACGCAGCGCGTGCAGTGGATGCAGCGGGTCATCTCCTGGGCGGAGATCAGCGGGCCGATGCTCTTGTGGAACACCACGCGCTTGGGCTCGTCGTAGCGGCTCGCCGATCCGCCGTAGCCCACCGCGAGGTCCTGCAGCTGGCACTCGCCGCCCTGGTCGCAGATCGGGCAGTCGAGCGGATGATTGATGAGCAGGAACTCCATCACCGACTTCTGCGCGGCGCGCGCCTTCTCGCTCTTGGTGTGCACCACCATGCCGGGCGTCACCGGTGTGGCGCAGGCGGGCAGCGGCTTGGGCGCCTTCTCGACCTCGACCAGGCACATGCGGCAGTTGGCCGCGATCGAGAGCTTCTTGTGGTAGCAGAAGTGCGGAATGAAGATGTCGGCCTGCGCCGCAGCCTGGATCACCATGCTGCCGGGCGCGACCTCGAGCTTCTTGCCGTCGATGTGGATTTCGACCATGGTCGTCACGCGTAGTCGGGCACGAGGCAACGACCGTGCTCGATGTGATAGGCGAACTCGTCGTGGAAGTGCTTGACGAAGGAACGCACCGGCATCGCCGCGGCGTCGCCCAGGGCACAGATCGTGCGCCCCTGGATGTTGTCGGCCACGGAATTGAGCAGGTCGAGATCCTCGGCCCGCCCCTGCCCGTGCTCGATGCGGTGCATGACCCGCCACAGCCATCCGGTGCCCTCGCGGCACGGCGTGCACTGGCCGCAGGATTCCTCGTAGTAGAAGTACGAGAGCCGCTCCAGGCAGCGCACCATGCAGCGCGACTCGTCCATCACGATCACCGCGCCCGAGCCCAGCATCGAGCCCGCCTTGGCGATCGAGTCGTAGTCCAGGTCGCAGGCCATCATCACGTCGCCCGGCAACACCGGCATGGACGAGCCGCCGGGAATCACCGCCTTGATCTTGCGCCCTGCGCGCATGCCGCCGGCCAGCTCGAGCAGGGTCGCGAAGGGCGTGCCCAGCGGCACCTCGTAGTTGCCGGGACGCTCCACGTCGCCCGAGACAGAGAAGATCTTGGTGCCGCCGTTGTTGGGCTTGCCCAGTTCCAGGAAGGCATCGCCCCCGTGGTTGATGATGTAGGGAACCGCGGCGAAGGTTTCGGTGTTGTTGATCGTGGTGGGCTTGCCGTACAGCCCGAAGCTCGCCGGGAACGGCGGCTTGAAGCGTGGCTGCCCCTTCTTGCCCTCGAGCGACTCGAGCAGCGCGGTCTCTTCGCCGCAGATGTAGGCGCCGTAGCCGTGGCTGGCGTGCAGCTGGAAGCTGAAGTCGCTGCCCAGGATCCGGTCGCCCAGGTAGCCCGCGGCGCGCGCCTCCTCAAGGGCCTCCTCGAACCGAAGGTAGTCGGCCCAGATCTCGCCGTGGATGTAGTTGTAGCCCACCGTGATCCCCATCGCGTAGGCCGCGATGGCCATGCCCTCGATCACGATGTGCGGGTTGTAGCGCAGGATGTCGCGGTCCTTGAAGGTTCCGGGCTCGCCCTCGTCGCTGTTGCATACGAGGTACTTCTGCCCGGGAAACTGCCGCGGCATGAAGCTCCACTTCAGACCGGTGGGGAAGCCCGCGCCACCACGCCCGCGCAGGGCAGACTTCTTGAGCTCAGCGATCACCGCATCGGGCGAGATCTTCTCGGCCAGGATCTTGCGCAGGGCGGTGTAGCCGCCGCGCGCGACGTAGTCGGCCAGGCGCCAGTTGGCACCGTCGAGCCCCGCCAGGATCACGGGCTTGAGGTGGCGGCCGTGGAAGCAGGTCTGGGCGCTCATGAGCGCTCCTTGCCGCGCAGCTCGTCGATCAGAGAGTCGAGCTTGTCGTCGCTCATGAAGCTTTCCATGCGCTCGTTGTTGACGATCAGCACGGGCGCGTCGCCGCAGGCGCCCATGCATTCGCCTTCCTTGAGCGTGAAGCAGCCGTCGGCGGTGGTCTCGCCGAAGTCGATGCCCAGCTTTCTCTTGAGGTGCGCCGCCGCCTGGTTGGCGCCCGAGAGCGCGCACGGCAGGTTGGTGCACACCGTGATCTTGAAGCGCCCCGGTTGCGCCAGGTCGAACATGTTGTAGAAGGTCGCGACCTCGTACACGGCGATCGGCGCCATGCCCAAGTAGTCCGCGACCTCGCGCAGGACCTCGTCCGACAGCCAGCCAAGCTGACGCTGCGCATGCGCCAGGGCAGGAATGACGGCCGACTGGCGCTGCTGCGCCGGGAACTTGGCGCACTCGCGGTCGATCAGGGCGTAGGTGGCCGCCGAGAGCAGCCGCTGGTTTTCGGGAACGGCACTCATCGGGCTACCTGTCGATCTCGCCGAAGACGATGTCCTGCGTGCCGATGATGGTCACGGCGTCGGCAATCATGTGTCCGCGCGCCATCATGTCGAGGCCCTGCAGGTGCGCATAGCCGGGGGCGCGGATCTTGAGACGGAAGGGCTTGTTGGCGCCGTCGGACACGAGATAGATGCCGAATTCGCCCTTGGGGTGCTCGACCGCCGAATAGGCCTCGCCCGGCGGCACGTGGAATCCCTCGGTGAAGAGCTTGAAGTGATGGATCAGCTCTTCCATGTTGGACTTCATCTCGACGCGCGAGGGGGGCGCCACCTTGTGGTTGTCGCTCATCACCGGCCCGGGGTTGGCGCGCAGCCAGGCCACGCACTGCTCGATGATGCGGTTGGACTGGCGCATCTCGGCCACACGCACCAGGTAGCGGTCGTAGCAGTCACCGTTGACGCCCACGGGGATGTCGAAGTCGACGCGGTCGTAGACCTCGTAGGGCTGCTTCTTGCGCAGGTCCCAGGCCACGCCGGAGCCACGCAGCATGGGCCCGGTGAAGCCCCAGGCCAGCGCCTGCTCGGGACTGACCACGCCGATGCTGACCAGGCGCTGCTTCCAGATCCGGTTGTCGGTGAGCAGGGTCTCGTACTCGTCGACGTAGTTCGGGAAGCGGCGCGTGAAGGCCTCGATGAAGTCGAGCACCGAGCCCTGGCGTGTCTCGTTGCGGCGCGCGGTCTCGCGCGCGCTGGCGTACTTGGAGGGCTTGTACTGGGGCATCGCGTCCGGCAGGTCCCGGTACACCCCGCCCGGCCGGTAGTAGGCCGCGTGCATCCGCGCGCCCGAGACCGCCTCGTAGACGTCGAACAGGTCCTCGCGCTCGCGGAAGGCATAGAGCAGCACGGCCATGGCGCCCACGTCGAGCCCGTGCGCCCCGATCCACAGCAGATGGTTCAGGATGCGGGTGATCTCGTCGAACATCACGCGGATGTACTGAGCGCGCTCCGGAACCTCGATGCCCAGCAGCTTCTCGATGGCCATCACGTATGCGTGCTCGTTGGCCATCATCGAGACGTAGTCCAGCCGGTCCATATAGGGCACGGACTGCAGGTAGGTGCGGGTCTCGGCGAGCTTCTCGGTGGCACGGTGCAGCAGGCCGATGTGCGGGTCGGCACGCTCGATCACCTCGCCGTCGAGCTCGAGCACGAGGCGCAACACGCCGTGTGCCGCGGGGTGCTGCGGCCCGAAGTTGAGGGTGTAGTTCTTGATCTCAGCCATGGTGGTTCTCGCGCCGAAGCACCGGCGTCACGGACCCGGCCCCAGGGCGCAAGGCAGTCGCGGCAGGCATCAGCGCCCCTCTCCGTAACCGGGCTCGCGCACGACTCGGGGGACGTTCTCGCGCGGCTCGATGCTCACCGGCTGGTAGACGACGCGCTTGAGCTCGGGGTCGTAGCGCATCTCGACGTAGCCCGAGACCGGGAAGTCCTTGCGGAACGGGTGGCCGACGAAGCCGTAGTCGGTGAGGATGCGGCGCAGGTCGGGGTGGCCGTCGAAGACAATGCCGTAGAGGTCGAAAGCTTCGCGCTCGAACCAGCCGGCGGCGGGCCACAGCCCGTCGACCGAGGCCACGCGCGGAAAGTCGTCGTCCGCGCAGAACACGCGCACGCGCACGCGCCAGTTGTGCTTGACCGACAGCAGGTGCGTGACCACGGCGTAGCGCGCGCCATCGAGGGGAGCGTCGCCGTAGCCCAGGTAATCCAGGCCGCAGAGGTCGATGAGCTGCTCGAAGCGCAGGTCCGCCGAGTCGCGCAGCACGCGCATCGCGTCCAGGTAATCGCTTGCGCGCACGACCAGGGTGACCTCGTTGAGCGCCACGTCCAGCGAGGCGACGCGCTCGCCGAGCTCGCGCTTGAGGTTCTCGACCAGGGATTCGAGGCGGTTCATGGACGGTTTCTTGAGGCGCCTTCAGCGCGCGATGGTGTTGGTGCGCTGGATCTTGGCTTGCAACTGGATGAGGCCGTAGATCAGTGCCTCGGCCGTGGGCGGACAGCCCGGCACGTAGACGTCGACCGGCACGATGCGGTCGCAGCCGCGGACCACGGAGTACGAGTAGTGGTAATAGCCGCCGCCGTTGGCGCACGATCCCATGGACAAGACCCAGCGCGGCTCGGCCATCTGGTCGTAGACCTTGCGCAGCGCCGGCGCCATCTTGTTGCACAGGGTGCCGGCGACGATCATCAGGTCCGACTGCCGGGGGCTCGGGCGGAACATGATGCCGAAGCGGTCAAGGTCGTAGCGCGACGCGCCCGCGTGCATCATCTCGACCGCGCAGCAGGCCAGGCCGAAGGTCATGGGCCAGAGCGAGCCGGTCTTGGACCAGTTGATCAGCTTGTCGACACTGGTGGTGACGAAGCCCTCGTTGAGTACGCCATCGATCGCCATCGCGCTTGCCTCATTCCCAGTTCAGGGCGCCCTTCTTCCACTCGTACAGGAAGCCCACCGTGAGGATTCCAAGGAAGACCATCATGGCCCAGAAGCCCGCGCTCCAGGCACCCAGGTCACCGAGTACGGCCGCCCAGGGAAAGAGGAACGCGATCTCGAGGTCGAAGAGGATGAACAGGATGGCCACGAGGTAGTAGCGCACGTCGAACTTCATGCGCGCGTCCTCGAAGGCTTCGAAGCCGCACTCGTAGGGCGAAAGCTTTTCGGGGTCGGGCCGACTGGGCCCGAGCAGCGCGCCGATGGCGATGGGCCCGACGCCGATGGCCAGTCCCACCAGGATGAACAGCAGAATCGGCAGATACGACTCGAGATTCATGCCCCTGGCCTCGCCACGATTTCCCCGCAGGATGGGCCGCACCGGCTCTTGCCGCCGCGCCCGACAGAGGGACCGCCCTCGGGGCAGCCCTTGCTAAGTGTTTGGGTGGTGCCGTCGGCGAGATTCGAACTCGCACGGGTCGCCCCGCCACCCCCTCAAGATGGTGTGTCTACCAATTTCACCACGACGGCAACAGCGCAGGATTCTACCTGAAAAACACTGCGATCTTGCAGTGCAGCGAGGCCCGATGGCCCTCGCTGCACGAGGGAAAACTACTTCGGAATCTCGTTCGACTTGGGCGCCGCGGACGAGGGAGCCGCGCCTGCTCCCGAAGGAGTAGCGGGCGCCGCGCCCGGAGCCGCGGGCACGCTCTTGGAAGGATCGGCCGGCGCTGCGGGCGCACCTTGCTCCACCGTGCCGAGCACACCGCCCTTGGGCGCGACGGTGGGATGCGCGGTGCGCGAGGTGACCATCACCAGGCCCAGGGTCGCCGCGAAAAACAGCGTGGCGGCCACCGCGGTGGTGCGCGAGAGAAAGTTCGCCGAGCCGGTTGCCCCGAAGAGCGAACCGGAGGCTCCGCCGCCGAAAGCAGCGCCCATCTCGGCGCCCTTGCCGTGCTGGAGCAGCACCAGCACGACGACGGCCACCGCCGAGAGGATCTGGATGATGACGAGCAGGGTGTTGATCCAATGCATGATCGATTCCGACTGGGTTCAGGCCGGCGCGGCTGCGCAGATGGCCAGGAAGTCGCGGGGCGCCAGGGACGCCCCGCCGATGAGCCCGCCGTCGATGTCGGGGCAGGCAAAGAGTTCTGCGGCATTGGCAGGCTTGACGCTGCCGCCGTAGAGGATGCGCACTGCAGCGGCCAGTGCCGCCTCGTGGTGCGCCAGTTGCGCACGCAAAGCGGCGTGAACGGCCTGCGCCTGCTGGGGTGTCGCGGTACGGCCCGTGCCGATGGCCCACACCGGCTCGTAGGCCAGGGCGCCCATGGCGAGGCCGGCGGCACCGACGCGCGCGAGCACCGCCTCGAGTTGTTCCCCGACCACCGCTTCGGTGGCGCCGGCGTCGCGCTGGGCCAGGGTCTCGCCCACGCAGACGATCGGCCGCAATCCGGCCTCGAGCGCGCGCGCCACCTTGGCGGCGACCATGGCATCGGTCTCGCCGTGCAACTGACGGCGCTCCGAATGCCCGACGATCACCCAGCGGGCGCCCACCTCGGCCAGCATCTCGGCGGCCACCTCGCCGGTGTAGGCGCCGTCGCGGTGCTCAGACAGATCCTGCGCACCGCACTCCGCGCGGCCGGCGAGTGCTTCGGCGATTTGCGGCAGATAGGGATACGGAGCGCACACCACGACCTCGCAGGCCGGACGAGCAGCCGCCACGAACGCCTCCACCCAGCTGCGGTTGGCAGCCAGGGAGCCGTTCATCTTCCAATTCGCGGCGACCAGGGCGGTGCGCGTCATCGTGGCGTCCATGATTTTGAAAAGCCTCGCATTCTAACGGCTGCCGACGGATCGGCTCAAACCCTGGCGTGCGCAGGACGCAGGTCGGCCTGCGGCCCCACCCTCAGCACGAGCTTGCCCACGTGCTCTGCGCCTTCGAGCACCCGGTGAGCCTGTGCCGCCTCGGCCAGGGGGAACACCGCATGGACCACCGAGCGCACCCGGCCCGCTTCGATGAGCGGCCAGACCTCGGCGCGCAGGCGCGACGCGATCGCCGCCTTGAAGGCCGCATCGCGCGGCCGCAGGGTCGATCCGGTGATCAGCAGGCGCTTGCGCAGCACCAGTCCGGCGTCGATCGAGGCCTGAGCTCCGCCCAGCGTGGCGATGATCACCAGGCGACCGTCGGAGGCAAGCAGATCGAGTTCAGGCGCCACGTAGCCGCCCGCCACCATGTCGAGGATCACGTCCACGCCTCGGGGGCCGGCTGCGGCGCGCAACTCGTCCCAGAGTGCGGGGTGCCGGTAGTTGACCGCACGGGTCGCGCCCAGAGCCTCGCAGGCCCGGCACTTCGCGTCCGTACCCGCGGTGGTGAACACCGTGTGGCCGCGCGCCGCGGCCAGCTGGATCGCCATCACCCCAATGCCGCTCGCTCCGCCTTGCACGAGCAGAACCTCGCCCGAGGCAAGTGCACCGCGCTCGAAGACGTTGCTCCACACGGTGAACGCGGTCTCGGGCAGGGCCGCGGCCTCGATGAAGCTCAGTCCAGCCGGCACGGGGAGGCATTGTCCCGCAGGCACCGCACAGCGCTGCGCGTAACCGCCACCGGAGACCAGCGCGCACACGGCGTCGCCCAGGCGCCAACCAGTGCCGGCGAGTTCGCCGCCGACGATGCGCCCAGCCACTTCCAGCCCCGGCAGCGGACTCGCGCCCGCGGGCGGAGGGTACAGGCCCTTGCGCTGCAGGATGTCGGGCCGGTTCACGCCCGCGGCCTGCACGTCGATGAGCACCTCCCCCGGCCCGGGAACGGGCTCGGGCAGCTCGACAGGGACCAGAACGTCGGCCCCCCCCGGGCGGCTGATCTCGATGGCTTGCATGCGTGGCTCGCGAAAGCAACAAGGCGCCCGCAGGCGCCTTGTTGGTGCGGTGGTCCGCCTTACTGCTGCGCTCCGCCCTCTTCCGCAGCGACCGCCTTCATCGACAGACGCACGCGGCCCTTTTCGTCGGCCTCGATCGCCTTGACGCGCACCGCCTGGCCTTCCTTGAGGTAGTCGGCCACCGCGTTGACACGCTCGTTGGCGATCTGGCTGATGTGCAGCAAGCCGTCCTTGCCGGGCAGGATCTGCACGATCGCGCCGAAGTCCAGCAGGCGCAGCACCGTGCCCTCGTAGACCTTGCCGACCTCGACCTCGGCGGTGATCTCGGCGATGCGGCGCTGGGCCTCGCGGCCCTTGTCCATGTCGACCGAGGCGATGATGATGGTGCCGTCGTCCTCGATGTCGATCTGGGTGCCGGTTTCCTCGGTCAGCGCACGGATCACCGCGCCGCCCTTGCCGATCACGTCGCGGATCTTCTCGGGGTTGATCTTCATCTTGATCATGCGCGGCGCGAAGGCCGAGAGTTCCTGGCGCGGCGTGCCCATCACGTCCTGCATCTTGCCGAGAATGTGCATCCGGCCTTCCTGCGCCTGCGCCAGGGCGACCTGCATGATCTCCTTGGTGATGCCCTCGATCTTGATGTCCATCTGCAGGGCGGTGATGCCCTCGGCGGTGCCAGCCACCTTGAAGTCCATGTCGCCGAGGTGATCCTCGTCGCCCAGGATGTCGGTGAGCACCGCGAACTTGTTGCCCTCCTTGATCAGGCCCATGGCCACGCCGGCCACGTGCGCCTTGAGCGGCACGCCGGCATCCATCAGCGCCAGGCAGCCACCGCACACCGAGGCCATCGACGAGGAGCCGTTGGACTCGGTGATCTCGGAGACGACGCGCATCGAGTACTGGAAGTCCTCGGCGCTGGGCAGCACGGCGAGCAGCGCGCGCTTGGCCAGGCGGCCGTGACCGATCTCGCGGCGCTTGGGGCTGCCGACGCGTCCGGTCTCGCCGGTGGCGAAGGGGGGCATGTTGTAGTGGAGCAGGAAGCGATCGCGGTACTCGCCCATCAGCGCGTCGATGATCTGCTCGTCCTGCTTGGTGCCCAGCGTGGCGGTGACCAGGGCCTGGGTTTCGCCACGCGTGAACAGCGATGAACCGTGGGTGCGCGGCAGCACGCCCTGGCGGATCTCGATGGCGCGCACGGTGCGCGTGTCACGCCCGTCGATGCGCGGCTCGCCGTCGAGAATCTGGCTGCGCACGATCTTGGCCTCGAGGTCGAACAGGATGTTGTTGACCTCGTTGCTGTCGGGACCGGACGCGCCAGCGGCAGCGGCTTCCTCGGCCAGCTTGGTCGACACCAGGGCGTAGACCTCGCGCAGCTTCTGGGTGCGCGCCTGCTTGGAGCGGATGCCATACGCAGCACGCAGCTCGGCGCCGGCAATGTGAATCACCTTGGCGATCAGGGCCTCGTTCTTGGGTGACGGCTTCCAGTCCCAGGCCGGCTTGCCGGCCTCGCGCACCAGTTCGTGGATGGTGTTGATCGCGGCCTGCATCTGCTCGTGGCCGAAGACCACGGCGCCGAGCATCACTTCCTCGGACAGCTGCTTCGCCTCGGACTCGACCATCAGCACGGCACGCTCGGTGCCGGCCACCACCAGGTCGAGTTGGCTCGACTTGAGCTGGGTGGCCGTGGGATTGAGGACGTACTGGCCATCGATGTAGCCCACGCGCGCGGCGCCGATCGGCCCCTTGAACGGGATGCCGGAGATCGACAGCGCCGCCGAGGCGCCGATCATGGCCGCGATGTCGGGATCTACCTCGGGGTTCACCGACATCACGTGGCAGATGACCTGCACTTCGTTGTAGAAGCCGTCGGGGAACAGCGGGCGGATGGGACGGTCGATCAGGCGGCAGGTGAGCGTCTCCTTCTCGGAGGGACGGCCCTCGCGCTTGAAGAAGCCGCCCGGGATCTTGCCCGCGGCGTAGGTCTTCTCGACGTAATCGACGGTCAGCGGGAAGAAGTCCTGGCCGGGCTTGGCCTGGGTGCGCGCCACGACGGTGGCCAGCACCACGGTGTCGTCGATCGAGCAAAGAACGGCGCCGCCGGCCTGACGGGCGATTTCGCCAGTCTCGAGGGTGACAGTGTGGGCACCGTAGGGGAAGGTCTTGACGACTCGGTTGAACATGCTCATGGATGGGTCCTGGTGGAGTTCTCGGGTTCGGCCCTGGTGTGAAGCACGCGGCGGTATCGACGACTCGGCACCCCGAACGGCGGATGCCTTACGTCCATATCGCAGCGCGCGGGCCGCGTTTGAAGCGCATCCAGCCTGCGGGGATCGCTCCGCGCAGGCTGGATGTGGGCTTCATGGGGTCACGCTTACTTGCGCAGACCAAGGCTTTCGATCAGCGCCTTGTAGGCCTCGGGCTTGCGGCCCTTGAGGTAGTCGAGCAGCTTGCGGCGACGGCTGACCATCTTCAGCAGGCCGCGACGCGAATGGTGATCCTTCACGTGCTCCTTGAAGTGGCCGGTGAGTTCGTTGATGCGGGCGGTCAGAAGGGCCACCTGGACTTCGGGCGAGCCGGTATCGCCGGCAGCACGCTGATACTTGGTGACGATCTCAGTCTTGTTGATGTCTGCAACGGACATGGTTTCCCTTTCAATGCAGATGGAACGGACATGCGGTCGCGGAAGGAAGGCCGCGCCGTGGGATGAAACAGCCCGTAAGTATACCGGACGAGCGGCGCCAGGCCGCCCGGATCAACCCCGGGCAGGCATGCGGCAGCCGCTGGGCTGGGTCAGTCGCCCGGGAGCGAAGCTGCGCTCGGTGCGGAAGCCGTAGCCCGAGCCCTCCACGTCGCGCACCACCGGCGCGGCGCCGGCACGATCCATGACCGACACCACCAGGGGGCCTTGGAGCTGGTGGTCATCGGGACGCATCCAGACCTCCCCTAAGGGATTGCCCTGAGCCGACCCCCAGCGCATCCCGGCGAGGCGGGCCGCCACCGCGCCGGCCTCGGTGCTGTCGGCCGCCTCGATGGCGCGCACCAGCATCTCGACCAGCACCACCATGCGCGCCTGGAAGTAGTCGTCGGCGGGCTTGGGGTAGCGCGCGCGGAAGTCGGCGTAGACCCGATCCATGCCGCCGCCGGCGTTGCCATGCCACTCGGCCACCGCGCGCACCTTGCCGACGCCCGCCTCGCCGATCGCAGTGGTCGATCCCAGGCCGTTGCCGTAGAAGGTGTAGAAGGCCGCGTCTAGCCCCTGGTCGCGCGCGGCCCGCACCAGCAGTGCCAGGTCGTTGCCCCAGTTGCCGGTGATCACGGCGTCGGCGCCTGTGGCCTTGATCTTGGCCACGTAGGGCGAGAAGTCCCGTACCCGCCCCAGGGGATGGAGTTCGTCGCCCACGATCGTCACCTCGGGCCGCCGGCTGGCGAGCATGGCGCGGGCGCTGCGCGCCACCTGCTGGCCAAAGCTGTAGTCCTGATTGATGAGGTAGACGCGACGCACCGTCGGGTCCTGGGCGATCACCTCGGCCAGCGCGGCCATGCGCATGTCGGCATGCGCGTCGAAGCGAAAGTGCCAGGGACTGCAGCGCTCGTTGGTCAGGCTCGGATCCACTGCCGAGAAGTTGAGCAGCAGCATGCGCCCGTCGGGGCGACGCTCGTTGTGCTTGTTCACGCCGTCGATCAACGCTGCCGCCACCGCCGAGGAATTCCCTTGCAGCAGGAAGGCAATGCGCTCGTCCGCCACGCGCCGCTGAAGCAGCAGCGCCTCCTCGACCTGCCCCTTGGAGTCAAAGAGTTCCAGCTTGAGCGGCCGCGCGCCGCCCGACAGCCTCACCCCGCCGCGCGCGTTGACGCGCTCCACGGCGAATTGCAGGTTGCGGGCAACGGCCTCGCCGGCGTTGGCGAACGGGCCGGACAGACCCTCCACCAAGCCCAGGCGGATAGGCTCGGCCGCCGCGCGTGCCGCGCCGGTCAGCAGCGCACAGGCCGCCGCCAAGGAAGCCAGGCACCAACGCATCCAGGAACCCCTCATCAACGCCCTCGGCCGCCAACGCGCCGCGATTCTATCCAGCGTCGCGGCTGCGTCTGCGCTCAGGGCGTGACCGAGGTCTGCGGGTTGAGTCGCTCGGCGGTCGTGTAGAGCTTGTTGAGAGCGTTGAGGTAGGCCTTGGCGCTCGCCGCCACGATGTCGGGGTCGGCGCCCACCCCGTTGACGATGCGGCCGGCGCGCGCCAGCCGCACCGTGACCTCGCCCTGGCTCTCGGTGCCGGTGGTGATCGCGTTGACCGAGTAGAGCAGCAACTCGGAGCCGCTGCACACGCAGGCCTCGATCGCCTTGAGCGAAGCATCCACCGGACCGTTGCCGTCGGACTCGGAGATCAGCTCCTTGGCCCCCATGCTGAACACCACGCGCGCGTGCGGGCGCTCGCCGGTCTCGGAGTGCTGGGCGAGCGACAGCAGCTTGAAGTGCTCGTCGTGCGGCGTGACGGTCTCGTCCGAGAACAGCGCCTGGATGTCCTCGTCGAAGATCTCGGCCTTGCGGTCGGCGAGCTCCTTGAACTTGGCGAAGGCGGCATTGAGCTCGGTCTCGCTCTCGATCGGGATGTCGAGTTCCTGGACGCGCTGCTTGAAGGCGTTGCGACCCGAGAGCTTGCCCAGCACGATCTTGTTGGCGTGCCAGCCCACGTCCTCGGCGCGCATGATCTCGTAGGTGTCGCGCGCCTTGAGCACGCCGTCCTGGTGAATGCCGCTGGCATGCGCAAAGGCGTTGGCGCCGACCACGGCCTTGTTCGGCTGCACCGGAAAGCCGGTGATGCCCGAGACCAGCTTCGAGGCGGGCACGATGTGCGTGGTGTCGATCCCGACCTCGAGCGCGAAGAAGTCGCGGCGCGTCTTCACCGCCATGACCACTTCCTCGAGCGAGCAGTTGCCGGCGCGCTCGCCCAGCCCGTTGATCGTGCACTCCACCTGGCGCGCCCCGCCGATCTTCACGCCGGCCAGCGAGTTGGCCACCGCCATGCCCAGGTCGTTGTGGCAGTGCACCGACCAGACCGCCTTGTCGGCGTTGGGAATGCGCTCCCGCAGCACCCGGATGAAGTGGCCGTAGAGCTCGGGAACGGCGTAGCCCACCGTGTCCGGAATGTTGATCGTCGTGGCGCCCTCGGCAATCACCGCCTCGAGCACGCGGCACAGGAAGTCGGGCTCGGAGCGGTAACCGTCCTCGGGCGAGAACTCCACGTCATCGGTGAACTGCCGCGCGAAGCGCACCGCCAGCCGCGCCTGCTCGAACACCTGGTCCGGCGTCATGCGCAGCTTCTTTTCCATGTGCAGCGCGCTGGTGGCGATGAAGGTGTGGATGCGCCGATTGTCCGAGCCGGCCAGCGCCTCGGCGGCACGGCTGATGTCGCGGTCGTTGGCGCGCGCCAGCGAGCACACGGTGGACTCGCGTACCGCGTTGGCAATCGAGCGCACCGCCTCGAAGTCGCCGTTGGAACTCGCCGCGAAGCCCGCCTCGATCACGTCGACGCGCAGGCGCTCGAGCTGCTTGGCGATGCGCAGCTTCTCCTCGCGCGTCATCGAGGCGCCCGGACTCTGTTCACCGTCGCGCAGGGTGGTGTCGAAAATGATGAGGCGGTCGGTCATGGCAGCTCCGCGTGGACGAGGATGTGCCCTCCTGCCCGGGAGCGGGTCCGAGGCGAGGCCAGGCACGGATTGTGGGGTTGGGGTCAGCTGCGCGCGGGGCGCAGTAGTCGCAGCAGGGCATCGCGCGGAGCGCGGGCTGCGGGCAGGACGGTCAGGAAGGAGTGCGACTTCATCGTGAAACGACCATAGCACACGCAGGGCAGGGCCGCGCCTTAGCCGCCCTTGCCGGGGGGCGGCCCCGGCGCCGCGGGAACCGGGCGCGCGGGGTTGGTCTCGCCCCGGAAGCCGCGCCAGGCCCAGTAGGCGTAGCCCGACACCGCGTAGCAGCAGAACAACAGGAACAGCGTGATCGGCGGATCGCTGGACACGAAGAACATGAGCACCACGATCACCACCATCACCCAGAAGGGAACGCTGCGCGCAAGGTGGAAGCTCTTGCCGCTGTAAAAGGGCGCGCTCGACACCATCGAGAGCCCCGCGTAGACGGTGATCACGAAGGCCACCCAGGGCATCCAGGCGTCCTTGATGGTGAACTTGTTGTCCACCGCCAGCCACACGAAGCCTGCCACCAGCGCCGCCGCGGCCGGGCTGGGCAGCCCCTGGAAGAAGCGCTTGTCGACCACGCCGAGGTTCGCGTTGAACCGCGCCAGGCGCAGCGCGGCGCCCGCGCAATACACGAAGGCCGCTGCCCAGCCCCAGCGGCCGAGGTCGCGCAGGATCCACTCGTACATCACCAGCGCCGGCGCCACGCCGAAGGAGGTCATGTCCGACAGCGAGTCGTACTGCTCGCCAAAGGCGCTTTGCGTGTTCGTCAGGCGCGCCACGCGGCCATCCATGCCGTCGAGCACCATGGCCACGAAGATGGCGATGGCGGCCAGCTCGAAGTTCTTGTTCATCGCCTGGACGATGGCAAAGAAGCCGGCGAACAGCGCCGCAGTGGTGAAAAGATTGGGCAGCAGGTAGATGCCCCGCCGGCGCATCTGGGGCGCGGCGCGTACCTCGTCGGCACGCGGCGCGCCGACCGGAAGGACGCGGGGCTTGCGGCGGCGAAAGCGCATCGCGTTCAGAGCCTGGCCAGGATGGTGGTCGTGGCGGCGACCTTGTCGCCCACGGCAACGCGTGGCGTCGCCGAGGTCGGCAGATACACATCGACCCGCGAGCCAAAGCGGATGAAGCCGTAGCGCTCGCCCCGCGCGAGCACGTCGCCCGGCCTGACATAGCACAGGATCCGGCGCGCGATCAGGCCGGCCACCTGCACGCAGCTGATCTGCTGGCCGTCGCCCAGGCGGATCACCACCGCGTTGCGCTCGTTCTCGGTGCTCGCCTTGTCGAGGTCGGCGTTGACGAACTTGCCGGCCGAGTACTCGACCTTCTCGACCGTGCCGTCCACCGGTGCGCGGTTGCTGTGCACGTTGAACACGTTCATGAACACGCTGATCAGCAGACTGTCGCGGCCCGCGTAGGGATCGCGCACCTTCTCGACCTTGACGATGCGCCCGTCGGCGGGCGAGAGCACCGCGCCGGGCTCGGCCGGCACCTCGCGCGGCGGGTCGCGGAAGAACTGGATCACGAAGATCGCGATCAGCCACAGCGGCAGCGACCAAGCGAAGCCGAAGAGCCAGCCGACGACGAGCGCTGCCGCCACCGTGCCGCCGATGTAGGGCCAGCCTTCGCGGGCCAGCAGGGGATGAGGATAGTGGGCAGCCAAGTCGCTTTCCTCGCGCTGGTGGTGGGTCGCGCGGCCGGCCGGCAGCCGCGCAGGATCTGGCCGCGAGTCTAAGCGATCAGGGCAGGAAGCGAACGCGCGCCGTGACCGGCAGGCTCTCGGTGCTCTGCCCGGGCTCGAGCGCCGGTGGGGCGGGAGCCGCGTCGGCCATGGCCGCCCGCATCATCATGGGCGGAGGAGGCACGAACTCGTCGCGCCGACCGAACGAGAGTTCCTCGATGCGCACCCGCTCGAGAGGCACGCCCAGCGCCTTCGCCGCGGCTGCGACGCGGGCCTGCACGTTGGCCACCGCGCGCTCGATGAGCTGCGCCTCGGCCCTGTCGCGCGCGGCACGCGACAGCTGGAACTGCAGCGATCCCAGCACCATCACGCCCTGCCCGGCCTGCACCGTGGCGGCCAGCCGATCAAGGTCCGTGGTACGCAGACTCACGGTCTGGCGCACACGCCAGCCACTGACCCGCGGCGCGACCCCGGGCGCCTGCGTATGGACCGGATAGCTCTGGTAGCCGGCCGACTCGATCTGCGCCGCGGGGTCGGCACGCTTGAGGGCGGCGATGCCCTCGGCCACGCGAGCGTTGACCTGCGACTGCGCCTTGCGCGCATCCGCGTCCTGAACCTCGTAGTAGAAGCTCGCCAGGGCCTCGTCGTTAGGCAACTGCAGTTGCGCCATCCCCGGCATCACCACCAGCGTGCCTTCAGGGCGGCCCGACGGCGCCGGTGTCTGGGCCGCGGCGCCAAGTGCCAGCGCCACGAGCGCCAGTCCGGTCAGCAGGGTCCTCATGTGCTCCTCCGCAAGGTAGAACGGGCGCCGCAGCGCCCGTCTTGATGCCGTCGCTTCAGTTCAGCACTAGTTGCGGCTCTTGTCGACCAGTCGGTTAGCCTTGATCCACGGCATCATGGCCCGCAGCTTCTCGCCCACCTGCTCGATCGGATGCTCCGCGGTCAGGCGGCGGCGGCTCATCAGCGTGGGCGCGCCGGCGCGGTTCTCGAGGATGAAGCTCTTGGCGTACTCGCCCGTCTGGATGTCGCGCAGCGCCTGGCGCATCGCCGCCCGAGCCTCGTCGCCGATCACACGCGGGCCGGTCACGTACTCGCCGTACTCGGCATTGTTCGAGATCGAGTAGTTCATGTTGCCGATGCCGCCCTCGTACATCAGGTCGACGATCAGCTTGAGCTCGTGCAGACACTCGAAGTAGGCCATCTCGGGCGCGTAGCCGGCTTCCACCAGGGTGTCGAACCCCGCCTTGACGAGTTCCACGCAGCCGCCGCACAACACGGCCTGCTCGCCGAAGAGGTCGGTCTCGGTCTCCTCGCGGAAGCTGGTCTCGATGATGCCGGCCTTGCCGCCGCCATTGGCCGCGGCGTAGCTCAGCGC
>ERZ795055.735-NODE-735-length-29256-cov-7.235300_pt1 | contig 29256 bp, 19 predicted proteins | sample MGYA00375139_ERZ795055 | MGnify/ENA primary metagenome ERZ795055 (study PRJEB30184, sample SAMN05720283) | anaerobic digester metagenome | isolation source: active sludge of municipal wastewater-treating anaerobic digesters | place: USA | collected 2015-01-23 ... | reverse complement strand
GACACCGCCGTCGCGGCGATGAAGGGCAAGGAATACAAGGCCAGCCACATCCTGGTGGACTCCGAGGATAAGGCCAAGGAAATCATCGCCGATCTGAAGAAAGACGGCAGTAAATTCGCCGAACTGGCCAAGACCAAGTCCAGCGACAGCTCCGCGGCCAACGGCGGCGATCTGGGCTGGTTCACGCCGAGCATGATGGTGCCCCCGTTCGCCGAGGCGGTCGCCAAGCTGGAGAAGGGCAAATTCAGCGAGCAGCCGGTGCAAACGCCGTTCGGCTGGCACGTCATTCTGTTGGACGATATCCGCGACGCCACCCCGCCGTCCCTGGATGAACTGAAGCCGCAAATCACTCAGATGCTGCAAAGCAAGATGGTCAGCGACTATCTGGAAAAGCTGAAGTCTGGCGCCAAGATCGAGGTCAAGGAAATTCAGGTCAGCGAGGCCAAGCCCGCCGCGGCGCCGGAAGCGGCCAAGGCCCCGGAAGCCGCCAAGGAAGAAAAGAAGCAAGATTAAGGCCGACCTCTGTAGGGACACGGCGCCGCCGTGTCCCTACTGGCCCCACCGGTATAATCTTTCCAGGAAATGACCTAAGTATTTCTCTACCCCTAACCTCTCTCCCTCGCGGGGGAGAGGTTATCGCTCCAGCAGCGCCCGTAACCCCGCCTCATCCAGCACCGTCACGCCCAGTTCCCGCGCCTTGTCCAGCTTGGACCCGGCCTCGCGGCCCGCCACCACGTAATCGGTTTTCTTCGACACGCTGCCGCTCACTTTGGCGCCCAGCGCCCGCAACCGATCCGCCGCCTGATCGCGGGTCATGGACTCCAGGGTTCCCGTCAATACGAAGGTTTTACCCGCCAGCGGCTGCTCGGCGGCCCGCTGCACTTCAGTTTCCGGCCAGTCTACCCCGGCGGCGCGCAACCGGGCGATCACCTGCTGATTGTGCGGCTCCTGGAAAAACGCGCGAATCGCAGCGGCAACGACGGGCCCCACATCCGGCGCTTGTTGCAGCCGCTCTTCATTTGCCCCCATGAGCGCCTCCAGCCCGCCGAAATGCCCGGCCAGCGTCAGCGCCGTGGCTTCGCCCACTTCACGAATCCCCAGTGCGTACAGGAACCGCGCCAGCGTCGTATTCTTGCTACGTTCCAGCGCCTCGACCCGCTTGGCGGCGGATCTTGAACCCATCCGTTCCAACTCGGCCAGCGTCGCCGCATCCAGACCATACAGATCGGCGGGATTGCGCACCAGTTCCCGTCCTACCAGTTGCTCCACCAGCTTGTCGCCCAGCCCCTCGATGTCCAGCGCCCGGCGCGAGGCGAAATGGCGAATCGCTTCCTGAAGCTGGGCGCGGCAGTACAGGCCGCCGATGCAGCGGGCTACGGCTTCGCCTTCAGGCCGCACCACCCGCGAACCGCACACCGGGCAGGTTGCCGGCAGGACAAACGGCTGCGATCCTGTCGGACGACGTTCCAACACGACCCCGACCACTTCGGGAATCACATCGCCGGCCCGGCGCACGATCACGGTATCGCCCACCCGCACGTCCTTGCGCGCCACTTCGCCAGCATTGTGCAGCGTGGCGTTGGTGACGGTGACGCCACCGACGAAGACCGGCTTGAGCCGGGCGACGGGCGTGATCGCACCGGTGCGCCCGACCTGCACCTCGATGGCCTCGACCACAGTCAACTCTTCCTGGGCGGGGAATTTATGCGCCACCGCCCAACGCGGCTCGCGGGTGCGAAAACCCAGTTGCTGCTGCCAGTCCAGGCGATTGACCTTGTACACCACCCCATCAATGTCAAAGGGCAGTGCCTCGCGTTTTGCCGCAATGGCGCGGTGAAACGTGATCAGCCCCTCCGCGCCCTGCGCCACCGCCCGCTCGCCGCACACCGGCAGCCCCAGCGCGGCCAGGGCGTCGAGTACGGTGCTCTGCGTGGCGGGCACAGTCCAGCCCTGGACTTCGCCCAGCCCGTAGGCGAAGAACGATAACGGCCGCTTGGCGGCCAGATTCGGGTCGAGTTGCCGGATGCTGCCGGCGGCGCCATTGCGGGGATTGACCAGCGTGGGCAACCCAGCGGCGCGCTGGCGGGCGTTGTAACGCTCGAAATCCGGGCGGCTCATATAAGCCTCGCCGCGCACTTCCAGCACGGCGGGCGCGACTCCCCGCAAGCGCAACGGCGCCGTCTTGATGGTGCGCACGTTCCGGGTAACGTCCTCGCCGGTCTCGCCGTCGCCGCGCGTGGCGGCCTGAACGAGGACGCCCTGCTCATAGCGCAAGGTGAGGGCCAAACCATCGAATTTCAGCTCGCAGGCGTATTCGACCGGCGGCGCGTCCGCGCTCAAACCCAGCTCGCGCCGCACCTGAGCGTCAAAAGCCTGCGCGCCGCCGGGGCCAATGTCGGTTTCGGTGCGGATAGACAACATCGGCATCCGATGCCGCACCGGCGTAAACGCTTCCAGCGGTTGGCCGCCCACTCGCCGGGTCGGGGAATCGAGAGTGATCAGTTCCGGGTGCGCCGCTTCCAACTCCTGAAGTTCCCGAAACAGCCGGTCGTACTCGGCGTCGGGAATCTCCGGGTCGTCCAGCACGTAATAGCGATAGCTATGCCCGTGCAGTTGCTCGCGCAGCCAGGCGGCGCGGGCCTGTACCTCATTTGAAATTGCCACTGTGCCCGGCGCTCAGTCGAGCGGACCGAGCCAGCGCCGTTCCAGATCGGCGACCTGATTGCGCAACTGCACCAGCATCGGATTGGTCAGCCGATTCTGGCGCTCGTCGCAAATGGTTCCGCCCAGATTGCGCACCAGATGATCGGCGCTGATCACCAGCAGGTCCAGCGCCTCCGTCCCTTCCAGTGGTCCGGGCAGGCTCATGAACAGCAGCAGTCCCGGCGTGGTTAAATCCGCCAGAGTTTGCGGGTCGAACGCCCCCGGCTTGCGCAGATGCGCCATGCCGAAAATCGGCGCGTCGCCGGCGGTTTCCCGGTCCGGGAACCGCTCGAACACGCCATCGGCATTCAACCGAAAGTTGAGTTCGTCAGCCACTGCCTGGATGCGCGGCCCCGCGAACGGCTGCCCACGCGGCGCCATCACGGTCAAAACCACCGTCATGGCCAGCGGCGCTTCACCGGTCTCCTCATGCTCTGGCGACGACTCCAGGTCGAGAGCGGAGGATGGGGCGTCCGTCCTGGATTCACGCGCGGCGTTCTTCGGCTCAACCGGCCGGATTTCCACATCCACCAGAACCTTGTCGGCCAAATGATGATCCGGGGTAATCCGGCCCAACTCGCCAAAGTCATATTCGTTGAGCAGCGGATCCGGCGGCGGCGGCTCGCCGAACACCACCGGATCTGTTTCCGGTCGGCGCCGGCGTTTGCCAATTTCATCCTTGATCCGGGATCGGATGCCCCAAAAATAGACCACAGCCACGACGATGGCTCCGATGCCCGCCAACAGCCACTGTGTTTTATCCATATTGCTCTGTCACAAAAGTCCCGGATTGCGCCAACCGCAACCCTCATTACGCCAAGGAACGCCAAACCCCCATCGCCGCACATGCGGGACAGGGGCCAAATTCTGCTGTTTATACTGAAATCCACGCGCTTTCACAAACACCGTTTCCCGCCGGACTAAGCAACCGCCGCCAGGCGCGCCGCCTCCGCGACATCCACCGCCACCAGCCGCGATACCCCTGGCTCCTGCATGGTCACACCCGCCAAATGGTGGGCAATTTCCATGGTGGCTTTATTGTGGGTGATAAAGATGAATTGCACCCGTTCCGCCATTTCCTGGACCAGCGCGCCAAATCGGCCAACGTTGGCCTCGTCCAGCGGGGCGTCCACTTCATCCAGCAGGCAGAACGGCGCCGGATTGAGCTGGAAAATGGCGAACACCAGCGCAACCGCGGTCAATGCCTTTTCCCCGCCCGACAACAGGCTGATCGAACCGATCCGCTTGCCGGGCGGTTTGGCCATGATCGTCACCCCAGCATCGAGCGTATCCTCGCCGGTCAGTTCCAGATGCGCCTGGCCACCGCCAAACAACCGTGGGAACAGTTCACCCAGCCCAGCGTTCACTCGCTCGAACGTTTCACGAAAGCGGGTCCGGGTCTCGCGGTCCATCTTGCGCATGGCGTTTTCCAGGGTGGCCAGCGCCTCCAGCAGATCCGCGTTCTGCGCATCGAGATACTGTTTGCGTTCGGACATCTGGGCCAATTCTTCGATAGCCGCCAGATTGATTGCGCCCAACCGCTGAATGCGCCGCTCGATCTGTTCCAGTTGCGTCAGCCAGTCGCTTTCGACCGCCGTCGCCGGCAGGTCAGGCAACACCGCTTCCGGTGTGGTTGCCAGTTCATGCACCTGCTCCAGAAGATTGTGCTGGCGAATCCGCGCCTCGCCCACCGCCAGCCGCCGTTCCTCCAACGCGCGGCGCAGCGTTTCGGCCTGGCGTTCGCAGCGCCCACGCGCCTGCTCGCCGGCCTGCAATTCCGCGTCCTGAGCATCCAGACTCTGGCGCGCGTCGCGCAGTTCCGCTTCGAACGCGAGGCGCCGTTCCAAAGCCGTCGCCAATTCCTGCTCGACAGTGGTCAGGCTCGCCTCGGCCTCGGCAGCGGACGACTCCGTCAGCAGTCGTTCCCGCTGCGCCAAAAGCTGATCGCGCTGCGCCGCCAGCCGCGCCAACGCCTGATCGGCAGCCACGGTGCGCGCACGCACGGTCTCCAGTTCCACCGTCCAGCGGGCCGCGTCCTGGCGGGCGATCTCCGCCCGCTCCCGGCAGGCGCGCAGCTCCGTGCGCCACTGTTCCCGCTGGACGTTCAATTCGTCCTGTTCCGCACTCAGGCTTTCCAGCGTCAGCAACGCCTCTTCCAGCCGCGTCCGGGCCTGCTCGACCTGGTCTCGGTCCTGCTCGGCCTGTTCCGCCAACTCTGCGATTTCCCCCGCCAGCGCCGCGCAGCGGGCGTGCGCCTGTTCCGCCCGCGCCCGCGCCGCATTCAGCCGCCCCTGCGCGGCGACGTGATCGCGGTGCCCCTGGTTCACCGCCTGTTGCGCGGCGCGGCGCTCCTGCTCCAGTTCCCGCTGTCGCTCCCGCAGGCGCTCCAGTTCCGCCTCCGCCTGCGCCAGCAGCGCTGTCTCTTCCGTCAGCGTCGCCTCCAACTGGCGGATTTCCCGCTCACGCGCCAGCACGCCCGTATCAGTGCCGCTACGCGCCAGCCGCAGCCAGTGCCGCCCGCACAATACCCCCTCGGGCGTCGCCACGGTTTCGCCCACCCGCAACCCGGCGCGCTGCGCCAGCGCCTCGGTCAGACTGGTGGCGACGCGCACGCCGTCCAGCAGGGCGGAGAGCGGCTCCGGCGCGCGCACCCGGCTTGCCAGCGCAACGGCTTCGGCGACCAGGGGCGGCCCGGCGGGCGGCGCAGGCTCCAGCAGGGTCAATCGCCCCTGCCTCAGGTCAGGCAGCGCCGCCCCTGGCTCATCCAGGCTCGCTACGCAAACGGCGTCCAGCCAACCCGCCAGCGCCGCTTCCGCCGCCTTCTCCCAGCCTGGCTCCACCTCCAACTGCTCCGCCAGGCGCGGCGCGTCGGCCAGCCCCTGAGCGTGCAACCACTGGTGCAACGTCTCATCGTGTCGTCCCAGCGCCGCTTCCTGCAACGTGTGCAATGACGCCAGCCGGCCCCGGCCGGTTTGCGCCCGGTCGCGCGCTTCCCGCACCCGCTGACTGGTTTGGCGCTGCGCGTCTCCGGTCGCGGCGATAGCCGTCTCGGCGGCGGCCAGGGCCTCATGGGCGCAGCGCAGCGCTTCCGCTGCGTCCTGTTCCGCCGCGTTCAACCCGGTCAATTCGCGCTCGAATTCATCCGCGGCCAGTTGCTCCGCTTCGAGTTGCAACCGCTCCAGGCGCCGCTCGCCTTGCAAGCCATGCCGCTCCCCCTGCTCGATCCGGGCGCGCTCCACTTCAACCTGCCGCCACACCTCAGCCCGTCGCTGGCTAAACTCTTCCCAGGCCGCCTGTGCTTCCCGCAGCGCCGTCTCCGCAGCGGCCAATGCCGCACCGGCGTCCACCTCGGCGGTCAAGGCTTGCGCCTGCGCCGGTTCAGCCATGGTCAACGCCGTCGCCAGCTCCTCTCGCAGCCGCCGATCTGCGTCCCATTGCGCCTCAAACTGCGCCAGCGCCGCCTCGGTCTGGCGGCTGGCCTCCTCGCGCCGCCGCTGCAAATCGCGCCGGTGTTGCAAAAACTGTTCAAGCCGACTGATCTCCGCGCCCGCCTGGTAACAGCGGCTTTGAACTTCGTTGAACCGGTCGTTCAACTCCGCCCGTCGCGCCCGGCCCACTTCCAGTCCGGCCTCCAACCGACGCTGCTCGGCCAATGCCGCTTCCAGCGCGGTTTCCTGCTGGCGCAGTTCGCGGGCGCGGTCCTGAAGTTCAGCCTCCAGGAGGCGCCAGCGCAGGGTCAGCAGTTCCGCCCGCAACCGCCGCTCGTGGGCGCGCAGTTCCCGATACTGCTCAGCAGCGCGGGCCTGGCGCTGCAAGTGCTGAAGCTGCCGGCCCAGTTCCTCGCGCACATCGTTGAGCCGGTCGAGGTTATCGCGGGTATGGCGGATGCGGGTTTCGGTCTCGCGGCGACGTTCCTTGTATTTGGAAATGCCCGCCGCCTCCTCCAGAAACACCCGCAATTCTTCCGGCCGAGCTTCGATCACCCGCGAAATCATGCCTTGTTCGATAATGGCGTAGCTGCGCGGCCCCAGGCCAGTGCCCAGAAAGATGTCGGCGATGTCGCGGCGGCGACAGCGCGCGCCATTAAGAAAGTAACTGGACTGGCCATCGCGGCTGACGACCCGCCGAATGGCGATTTCACCGTAGCTGGCCCAGGGACCACCCAACCGCCCCTGGCTGTTATCGAACACCAGTTCGATGGACGCCTGGCCCACCGGTTTGCGGCTGGCCGAGCCGTTGAAGATGACGTCGCTCATCGTCTCGCCGCGCAGGCTGCGGGCCGAGCTTTCGCCCATCACCCAGCGCACGGCGTCAATGATATTGGACTTGCCACAACCGTTGGGACCGACGATGCCGACCAGGTCGCTGGGCAAACGCAGCACCGTCGGGTCCACAAACGATTTGAACCCGGCCAGCTTGATCGTGCTCAACCGCATGAGAACAAAGCGTAAACCTCGCGCCGATCAGGCCCGGTGAACCAGGGGCTGCAACACGGCCTCGATGGCGTCCAAATCCGGAATGACGACTGACTGGTCCTGATACTGGGCCCAGTTCAGTACGCCCGGCCGGTTCAAATCGGCCACAGCGGGATCCAAAGTGATTTCCTGGCGTTGCAGATCCAGCGGCCGCGGCACCGAGGTGCTGAGGATGCCAAAATACGGCAGCCGGGAATCCGAACCCAATGCATTGACGAAAAGAATCCGGGAATTAAGATCGGCCTCGGGCGTCACTCGAAAAATCAGCCGGCCCAGACTGACCAGCGGCGTCGTCAGATTGCGCCACAACATGGCGCCGACTACCCAATGGGGCGCTGCTTCAATCCGCAGCGGCGTCGCAAAGGGCAACACCTCGACAACGAGGCTGTTGGGCAGGATGAGCTGCCCGCCTTGCACCGCAATCAACAGGCAGCGTAGGTTCGAGGAGGCGTTCATGGATCAGGGGTCATGGGTCATGGGTCAGGGATTAGAGGCCAGCAGTCAGGCCACCGACAGAGGACAGGAGTCCAGCAAAAATCCTGGCCTCTGCAATGGCCGGCTGTCCCCCATCATACAATCAACTCCTGGGCGTGCTCGCCGAAAATCTGGCGAATCGACCGCATCAACTGCTCTTCCTGATAAGGCTTGGTCAAATAATCGTTGACGCCCAGTTTTATCGCCCGTTCGCGGTGTTTATCGCCACCGCGCGAGGTCACCATAATGATCGGCAAATGCGCCAGCGTGGCCTGGTTGCGAACGTGCGCCAGCACCTCGAAGCCATCCATCCGCGGCATCTCGATATCGAGAATCGCCAGATCAGGCACCTGAGTCTGCAACATCGCCACGGCATCCAGGCCATCCTTGGCGGTAATCACCCGGAGATTATGCCGTTCCAGAATCCGGGCCGTAACCTTGCGCATGGTGATCGAATCATCAATGACCATGACGCTGAGCTTCTCGGGCCGCGTTTCCTGGCGCGCCGCGCGCAACGCCCGACTTTCGGCCTGCTTCTGCGCCTGGGAACCGATGTTGCGCACCAGGGCCGCCAGTTCCAGCACCACCACCACCCGGCCATCGCCCAGCACCGTAGCCCCGGAGATACCGGGCACGCTACTGAACTGGGGACCAACGGGCTTGACAATGATTTCCTGATTGCCCATCACCGCCTCTACTTGCAGGGCGGCGCTGGCCTCGGCGCTGCGGAACAGCAGCGCCGGCGGACGACGATCTGCGACTTCCTCAAAGGGCAGAATCTGCTCGCTGCCAACCAGAATACCGAGGTTATGAATGGGATAGCTGCGGCGATCACGCTGGTACTGGACCTGCTCGCCCCCCAGATAGGACTGGAATTCCTTCTCATTGAGCCGAGTGACCAGTTCGATGCTCAATAAAGGAATAGCGAACAGGCTGTTACCCGCCTGCGCCAGCAGCGCCTGGGTCACGGACAGCGAGAACGGCAACCGGATGATAAAGCGGGTGCCCTGGCCCGGCTCGGTCTGGATTAACAAGGCGCCGCGCATGGCGCGAATCGCCTCGTTCACCACGTCCATGCCCACGCCCCGCCCGGAAATCTGGGTCACCGTAGCGGCGGTGGAAAAACCGGGGCGCAGCAACAGGGCGATCAACTCGTCCTGCGTTGCCGGCTGGCCAGGCAACAACAACCCCTTTTCCGTTCCCTTGGCCCGGATCGCCTCGAAATTAAGGCCGCCGCCATCATCGCTCAACTCCAACACCAGTTCTGCGCCTTCCCGACGCAAGCTGAGATTAATGGTGCCAATCTCCGATTTGCCGGCGACCCGGCGCCGCTCCGGGGTCTCGACGCCATGGGCCAGCGAATTGCGCAGCATGTGCTCCAGAGGCGCCACCATGTTTTCCAGCACGGTGCGGTCCACTTCCGATTCCTCGCCACCGACCAGCAGTTCAGCGCGCTTGCCCAGTTCCTGGGCTGCCTGCCGCACCACTCGCCGCAACCGGGGAATCACGCTGCCAAATCGCACCATACCGGTGCGCATCAATCCCTGTTGAATTTCCTTGTTCACCTTGCTCTGCTGGTCCAGCAAGGTGGTGATTTCGCGGGCATGTTCGCCCAAAGTGTTGCCAACGTTGCCCAGGTCATCGGCGATTTCCATCAGCGACCGACTCACCTGCTGCAGCTCGGTGAAACGATCCAGCTCCAGGGGATCGAATTCCAGTTGATGCGCTGCGACGCCCTGATCCTGCCGGGACTGGATGCGGGCTTCGGCTTGAGTGGAGAGTTGGGTCACCTGCCGGCGCAGCCGAGAAATGGTCTGCTCCAGCTCGTTCAGATTGAAACTCATGGCGCCGACGCCCTGATCAATGCGGGCGCGGAAGATACTGCTTTCGCCCATCTGGTTGACCAGGTTATTGAGCAACGCGGCGCTGACCCGGATGCTGTCGGCGGGCGTGGCGGCCGGTGCGGCGGCGGCCTTTTCCACCGGCGCCGGCGCAGCGCCAGCAGGCGCCTTCGGGGCAACCACGGGCGCAACAGTGGGCGCCACCGGTTGCAACGCCTCCACCGGCTGGCCGCCAAACGCTGTTTGCAGTTCGTCAACCAACGTTTGCGGCGCTACTGGCCGTTCGCCCTTGACGACCTCGGCCAACAGTTGATGGAGGCCATCCAGAGCGTGCTGCAGCGTATCCAGCACGGCGGAAGAGGCGCGCTCCCCTCCCTTGCTCAGGATTTCCAGCACCGATTCGGCGGCATGCGCCAGGTCGCCGACCGCCATGATGCCCGCCATGCGCGAACCGCCCTTGAGCGTATGCATCTCGCGGCGCAGATTGTTGAGCAGATCAACGTTATCCGGTTCACCGCGCAATTGCCGCAAAATGAGGTCGCTGGAATCGAGCACCTCGGCCGCCTCGATCTGAAAGACCTGGACCAGTTCCTGGTCCAGTTCGGTCAGCGGCCGCAAGGTTTGGGGTTCAGGAACTTCCGCCGCCTCTTCAGGAATCGCAACCAGGGCCGCAGGGGCCGCCTCAACCGCTTGGCCGGCCGCCACCCCATCCGCCAGACGGTGCAAATCGGCGATCAAATCAGTCGCCTTCGTTGGACTCGTTCCGCTGGCGGCTTCCGCCAGCATTCGGTTGAGGCGATCCAGGGTGTTCTGCAAGGCATCCAGCACGACCGGCAGGGCGGGCTGACCGTTTTTACTCAGAGCATCCAGCACTGATTCAGCCGCGTGGGCCAGATCGCCGACGGTCATAATGCCCGCCATGCGCGAACTGCCCTTGAGCGTGTGCATACCGCGGCGCAGATCGTTCAGCAAATCCACGCGGCCCGGCTCGATGCTCAACTGTTGCACGATCGCATCGCTGGCGTCGAGAATCTCGGCCGCTTCGTACTGGAAAATCTGCGCCAGTTCGGGTTCCACCGCCGGCGGCGCAAGCGGCTCTGGCATCGCCACGGCTGGCGCCACGACGGGAGCCGCCTCGACCGGCAGCGGCGGTTGAACCGGCGTCGGGACCGTTTCGAACGGTGGCGCGCGCAACAACGCCTCGGCGCGTTCGGTCAGCCGGTTCAGCGTCGCCAGGACCGATTCGCTCACCGTCGCGGGTTCGCCTACCAGGGGTTCCAGGGGATCGAGTGCGTTCGCCGCTTCATGGGTCAGATCAACGGCTGCGGGCGTAGCAGTGACGGTGCCATCCAGCACATGATTCAGCAGGCTCTCGAAGCAGCCGGCGAAATCGCCAATCACGGTCGCACCCACCGTCCGACCGCTGCCTTTGAGGGTGTGGAAGGCGCGGCGAATCACCGTCAAAGCCTGGCGGTCGGCCAGATTCCGCCGCCAACTGGGCAAATGTTCCTGAATAGTCGCCAGCTCGCCTGCTGCTTCCTCCAGGAACACTTGAACGATATCGACTTCGAGCGGCAGGGGCTCTGTAATCACGGGTTCCGGCTTGGGGCGCTGTAACGCCTGCGCCTGTTCAACCAGCACCGGCAGAGCCGCCAGTTCACCTCCCTTCAGCGGAATTTCGCCCACCAGCGGCGCCAAGGCTTCGACCGCCGCTGCGACCACGGCGGCGATGGCGGGATCAGGCTCCTGGGTGCCGCTAAGCACCTGATTCAACAGATTTTCGAATTCCCAGGCGAAATCGCCGATCACGGCGGCGCCGACCATGCGGCCGCTGCCCTTGAGCGTATGAAAGGAACGTCGCAAGGTCGTCAGCGCCTGTTGATCGTCCGGATGCGCCTGCCAAATAGCCAGTTGCTCTCGAATAGACGCCAGCTCGCCGCACGCCTCTTCCAGAAACACCTCGATAAATTCCGGATCACTGTCTACCAGCCCAATCAACGTAACCAGATCAGGCGCACTCGACTCCTCCGCCAACCCCGACGGCGCTGCGTCGTCTGCGCGGGATAGCGCCGGTTTCAGCTCCAGCGGCTCTTCGAGCGCGGACTCTTGGACCGCCTGAGCCTCTTCGGCAGGCGCAGACGCTTGGGGTTCCGACCATTCCGCTAATTCCAACGTCATCGCATCCGCCTCCTCAACCCTCTCGGTCACTAAAGCGGCGACCGGTCTGGCCTCGAAAGGGGGCAATTCGAGCAAGGTTTCCATCTGTGTCAATTGTCCCTCGACCGCACTCAGAGCCGCCTTCGCTGAACCCTCGCTATCGGACAACTCCAGTTTCAGGTTATGGTCCAGTCCAGCCAGAATCTCGGCGCAAATACCGCTCACCAGCAAACCGTAGGACTCGGCGGCGCCCGCAGCCAGGACGCCCACGATCCGATCCAAACGACCGAGCGCCAAGGTCGCGCGGGGGGATTCCTTCCGGACGGCCAGCAACCCCTGAAGGCTTTGCAGATCGCCCCGCACCGCGTGCCAGGATTCAGGCTGATCAGGCGCGCCCTCCACCTGGATGGCAAGGGTATGCTGGAGCCGCTTGAAAATATCCAGCACCGCACGGGCGCGTGCAGTATCCGTGACAACCGCTGTGTGCGGCCGGTGCGCCTGGCGCAAGGTTTCCTTCATCTTCGACAATTCAGCATCCGGCCGACGGTTGCCGGGAGATAAGCAACTTTTCAGATAGTCCGCCAATTGTTCAGTGGCCTGCCGCACCAACCCCGGTTCGAACCTCTCGACAATTCCTGCCGCCTTTCCCTGAATGAGCGCCCCCATCTCGTCCAGAAACGCGACGGCCTCCCGGTGGCCCAACGCGACCAGCGGGCTGCGAATCTGGCTGATGGTTTCGACCATTGATTCCAGCGACGCCGGATCGTGCGGTTCCTCGCGATAGGCATCCAGATCGAGCTGAATCCGCCGCAAGGCCAACAACAGGTCATCCTTGACAGGCCCCAATCGGTCATCGGCGATACGATGCGAAACCATCACGCTACCTCCGCGTGGAGAACCCATCCAGCCGGCGAGCGCCCTCTGGAAACAGGTTTATCGGGGCCACGGCGCACTTGCCCTATCCGGGGTCCCTGGCCAAATTTATTCAGGCAGACGGAACCCGGCTACCGATTGACGCAATTCCTGGGCCAGCCGGTTGAGCTTGCCAATAGCGGAAGCGGTGGTCACGCTGCTCTCGGCGGTCTGCCCGGTGATCTCGTTGATGGAAATCATGGCAGTGGACACCCGCGAGGCCATTTCCGACACGTGGCCAGCCGACTTGGAAATTTCATCGATCAGCTCCGCCAGTTTGGCGGACACCTTTTCGATCTCTTCCAGCGCCTCGCCGGCTTTCTCGGCCAACCCCGCGCCGCTGACCACCTCGGCAGTGCTTTTTTCCATGGAGATCACTGCTTCGTTGGTATCAGCCTGAATGGTCTTGACCAGGGTCTCAATGCGCTTGGTGGCGTTGCTGGACCGCTCCGCCAGTCGCTGCACCTCGTCGGCGACCACGGCGAACCCGCGACCGGCGTCGCCCGCCGCCGAAGCCTGGATGGCGGCGTTCAACGCCAGAATATTGGTCTGGTCGGCGATGTCGTTGATCAGCGCCACGATATCGCCGATTTCCTGCGAGGACTCGCCCAGTCGCTTGATGCGTTTGGAGGTGTCCTGGATATGCTCACGGATGGTATTCATGCCGTGGATGGTGCGCCGCACCCGGTCACCGCCCTCGTGGGCGATGCCGACCGATTTCTCGGCCACTTCGGCGGAGGAGGCGGTCTTGGCCGAAACCTCGTCCATGGACTGGGCCATCTGGGTCACCGTGGCGCTGGCGTTTTCGATCTGCCGGGCCTGAATTTCGCTGGATTTGGCCAGACTGTCGGCGATGGCGCCGGTTTCCTGCACCGCGGCGGCGACCAGCCCCGAAGTACTGTTGATCGTAGACACCAGGTCGCGCAGCGCTTCGATGGCGTAGTTGACCGAATCGGCAATCGCGCCGGTGATGTCCTCGGTCACGCTGGCCTGCACCGTCAGGTCGCCCTCGGCCAGATTGCCCAGCTCGTCGAGCAGGCGCAGGATGGCGTCCTGGTTGCGGCGGTTCTGATCCTCGGTTTCCTGCTTGCGCTGTTCAGCCTCGATCAGCCGCTGCCGGCTTTCACGGTTTTGTATATAAAACAAGGCAACCAACAGAATCAGGACCAGTGCGCCCAGCACATAGGCCACTTGATAACTCATCGGAATGCCCAGCACGGAAAACTGCCGACTGCTTTCAGCGTATTGATCCAGCAGGCGGGTCGTGGCCTCCAGCAGGGCATCGCCCCGGTTGGCGACACCTTGAGCCGCGTTCTGGACCTTGCCCAGATCGGCTGATTTCTCGACGATGCGCGCGATTTCAGCTTCCAGCGATTTAAACAAGTCAGCGAGTTCCGCCAACTTGCCCACGCTGTCCGGGATGTTCACCCGCTCGATGCCGGCCCCGCCGTCACGCATAACCTTCAGTCCCTGGCCGAACAGCTTGACGTTGCGGTCGAAGCGGTCGGCGGCGGCGGCGGCGGCGGCGCCACCTTCGCTCAACATCCGTTTGAGGTCGCCGGCGAGCTGTTCCCCCAACTGCAACTGCTTGGTGGCCTGGTAGACCTGCCGGGGGTCAGCCCGATTGTTAGCCAGGCTTTTAGCGATCCCGTCCGACAGGATATTCACATTATTCAGGGAGCTTTCCAGCAAGGGCACGAAATTGCCGACCGAAACCACCGGATCGCGCCCGGAGAGAATCGTGTCAATATCATCCCTGACCGGCTTCCAGCGGTTTGCCAGTTCATCCAGGATCGGTTGCGCCACCGCCGGAGCCGGCGGCAACCCCAGTGTGGCGCTGCCGTTTTTCTGATCGTTCAACGTCTGTTCGAAGCGTTCACGACTCTCCTTGAGTTTGGCGAACGCCGTTTCCTTGCCTCGCGCCGCTTCAAGCGCCTCGGTCACGATGGCGCGCGACAGCAGGCGTTGCTCGCTGGCCAGCTTGAAGTAGGTTTCGCTCTGGGTGCTCTGTCGCCCCAAAGTAACAAAAATGACGCTCATGAGCACGACAAGGACGATCAGCGCACCCAGGACCGACAGGTAAGTGACGGAAAACCCTTTCAAAATCGAATTATCTCGCGAATCACGCATTTCTATTTCTCATTAGGAACCGAACATCCTGGACAGCCCCGTCGGCGGATCCGACGGAGGGAACCCGCAAGCTTTACTGGGAGGCTTGCAGGAATCTGGGATCGGCCAGCAGTTTAGCCGCGTCGAAGGCCAGCCAGCTCTGGCCGTCGTTTACAAAAGCCTCGGCGACATAGGGCCGCAATCCCGCTTCGATGCTGTCGAGCGTGGCCAACCGCTGCTGCGGGCCGAAATGCCGCATGCCGATCACTTCATCAACCAGCAAGCCATAATCCCAATCGCCTGCGCGAACCACGACCGCCTGGCTGCTCGGCAACTGCGTCGTGGGCCGTTCGGTCAGAAAATCCCGCAAATCGGAAACCGAGATCACCTTGCCGCGCAGGTTGGCGATGCCCAGCAACCAGCGTTTCACTCCTGGCACGCGGGTAATACGCGGCAGAGGGACAATTTCGGCCACATCGTCCATGGAGAACAGCAGATTCCAGGAACTCAGGCGCACCGCCAGCCGGCCGCGAATCTCCGACAACTGGGCGCTAACCGCCGCGACTGGAATTCGCGCCCGGATACGCTGGTCAAGTTGTAAGAGAATATCAAATGGATGCAGCGGGAGGGGTGCTGCGGGGGTAGTCGGTGCCGCATCTGCCACAAAATAGTCCTCTCAGCGGAATTCGGAGCGAAACGGCCGGCGCGTTGGGCCAGGACGGCGTGTTAGATTTTTTTATGTAATTTTTAGCATACTAACGGACAGGACGCCATGACAGAAACAGTCTCTGTCTTTCATTTTAGTTCCCACAACTGTGCTTTGCCTCCCCTGACGGCTCCGGGCAAAGCCGCGTAACCGCACGGGTTGATCCAAACATGACGCTCAAACTCGGTGTGGTGATGGACCCCATCGCCACCATTACGATCAAAAAAGATACGACGTTCGCCATGCTGCTGGCGGCTCAGGCCCTTGGCTGGGAGCTGCATTATTTCGAGCAGGCCGACCTCTACGCCCACGGCCATGAAGCGTTTGGCCGGACCCGCCGGCTCAGTGTCCAGGATAACCCAAAGGGCTGGTTCACCTTCCATGGTGCGCGGGAGCTGCCGCTGGCGGAACTGGACGTAATCCTGATGCGCAAGGATCCGCCATTCGACATGGAATATATCTACACGACCTATCTACTGGAACTGGCCGAAAAGGCGGGGACGCTGGTGGTCAACCAGCCGCGTAGTCTACGCGATGCCAACGAGAAATTCTTCGCCCTGAACTTTCCGCACTGTTGTCCGCCGACCCTGGTCAGCCGGGAGCCGGCCCGGCTTAAGGGGTTCCTGGCGCAACATGCGGACGTGGTAGTTAAACCCCTGGACGGCATGGGCGGCGCATCGGTGTTCCGGTTGCGGCAGGACGATCCCAACCTCAATGTTATTCTGGAGACGCTGACCGCCCATGGCCGGCGCTTGACCATGGCGCAGCGTTATATCCCGGAAGTGACGGCCGGCGACAAGCGCATTCTGCTCATTGACGGCGAGCCGGTCCCCTATGCACTGGCGCGGATTCCCCAGGCCGGCGAGACCCGGGCCAATCTGGCGGCGGGCGGCCGTGGCGAGGGGGTGCCGCTCAGCGAGCGCGACCGCTGGATTTGCGCGCAGGTCGCGCCAACGCTGCGGGCCATGGGCCTGCTGTTCGTCGGGCTGGATGTGATCGGTGATTACCTGACCGAAATCAACGTCACCAGCCCCACCTGCGCACGGGAACTGGACGCCCAGTTTGGGCTGGATATCGGCGGCGATTTGATGGCCGCCATTGAGCGGCAATTGGGACGTTGACCGAGCGCCGACGCCGAATGAACGGCATCGTCGTCCCCCCTGCGGAAGAGACCCGCCGGCTGACGCTGGCCCTGTTGCTGGCGCTCAGCCTGCACGCCGCCCTGCTCCTCGGCCTTCCCGTCGAGCGCTGGTCGCTGCGGCACTCCCGCCCCTTGCGCCTGGACGTGGCGCTCCTGCCGCCGGTGACCCGGCCGAGCGTTCCAGCCGCTGTCGCCGCGCCAGAGCCGGTGGCCGCCGCGACCCAGCCCGCTTCATTGCCCGCTGTTGCCCCTCTGGAGCCTGCGCCGCCGCCCCTGCTGGAATCGCTGCCGGTTGCGCCGCTGGTCCCCATTCCCGCCCCAACGCCTCCACCGGCGCCGAAGCCTTTGGCCGTGACCCGGCCCGCGCCCAAGCCCTCGAAGCCGCCGGTCCCTCCGACCAAGCCCTCGAAGCCGCCGGTCCCTCCGACCAAGCCGCCCGCCGTCGCCAAAATCACGCCCGCGCCGCGCACCGTAGTAAAGCCGGTTGCGCCGCCGCCACCGGCCAAATCGTCAACGTTGCCCGCCAAACCGGCTGCTCCCACCCGTAAGACCGCGCCAGCGGAACCGGTCGCCAAACCGCCGGCGGTCAAACCAGCGCCCGCGCCGCGCTTGGCTCCGGCAGAGACTTTTCGCCCATCCGTTGAACCGCCGCCCGCCGCCCGACCAGCGCGGTCCGGGCGGAGCGGGACGGGCGACGGGCGGTTGAACAGCGCCGCCCTGCTGGGCCAGGTTGCGGGTCTGGACGCGGAAACCCAGCGGCAAACCCGCAGCGCCGCCCGTGAACGGCGGGTCAGTCTTGCTGACAGCCGTTCCCTGGCCGGATTTTATGCCGCCGACTGGGCGCGCAAGGTCACGCGGATCGGCGAAATGAACTTTCCCGATGCGGCCCGACGGCTGAATCTCAGCGCCGGGCCGCTGCTGGAGGTGGCGATCCGCGCCGACGGCAGCCTGCGGGATGTGCGCATCCTCCGCTCGTCCGGCAACGCCGAACTCGATCAGGCGGCGCGGCGGATCGTCCAACTGGCCGCGCCCTACCCGCCCTTTTCGCCCGAATTGCGCCAACAGGTTGAGTTGCTGCGCATCGAAGCGCCATGGCGGTTTGATCCGGGAGGACGGGTTCAGGTGCGCTGAGGCCGGTGACTGACTTTGTCAATCAGTAGAGGGTTCGCCTTGAAGCATCAGCCGATCCATCAGGAACGCGGCGCCGGTCATGTAGCCGAAATCTTCGAGCAACAGGATGAAACAGGAACAAACTTAGAATCTGCGGCAGGAAGATCACGACCCCGCCGCCGGGTGCAGCAACACCCGGTCGAGTTGGCGGGTCCACCCTTGACGGCCAGGATGCGACCGACCGCGCCCCGCCCCATCAGGCCCAGGGGTTGGGTGAAGCCCAACCCGACCGCTTGCCCCACGTCAAACGCCTGGCGTGCCAATTCGTGGCGCGCGTTCATTCAACCCTCCCCGACGGCGTAGGCGCGGGTTTAGCCGGGCACCCGCAACATTTTGTTCACGTCATCCACATGAGTTTGTTCCGCCGCGATCTGGGCGCGCGCGTATTCCTCCAGACGCACGTCCCGGTCGCGCGCACAGTCCAGCAACTCGTAATAGGCCTTGAGCGCCTCCCCCTCGTGGGCCAGCGATTCGCGCAGAATGTCGCCGATGTCGTGCTGGTGGGTTTCCAGCAGCGGGCCGATGCCCAGCGACGGATGGCCGCCCAGACTGGTGATCAATTCCCCGGCCTGGCGGGCGTGCAACAGGCTTTCGTCGGCCTGGGCGTTGAGCCAACTGACAATGGGAATGCGGTTGTAGCCGTACACCATCAGCGCGTAGTGGGTGTAACGCACCACCCCGGCCAGCTCCAGTTCGAGAATACGGTTCAAGATGCTGACAGCGGCGTTCTGGTCAAAGTTTTGAGTCATATCAAAGCCACCTTTTCGTTAAAAGAAAACTCATGATCGCGTCGCGTCCGACCCAAAGATCGCAATATTCTGGTGCGGCTCATCACGGTCGGTTCGTTATAAATTAACATACTTATAATGCAAACGAGAATAATTCTCAATATGAAAACTGACTGCATCAATCCCGATTCCCTCGCCCGGACCCTCGCCTATCACCAGGCCAGCAAGCATCATGTCGACCGCTACGCGCCCGGTCCGGGCGGACCTTACGCGCATTTGCGCCGGTCAGGCTGACATAGACCGCGCCTTCGCTCTCACCCTGATGGCCCGCGTCGTAAATGCGTGAACACTGTTCCCACTGGCATAGCGGACACAGGTTCGCCCAACCGCTCCCGCAGCAGCGCCAGCACCGCCTCGCGGGAACGCGGCGCGGGCTGAGACCGATCCTGACCGACGCCCAGCGCCTCCATCACTTCCAGCAACAGCGGCGGCCGCAGTCGCGCCCGATGCAGCGCCTCCCGATCTCCCAGCACCGCCGCCGTCTCGCCCTGGCACAGCACCGTACCCTCGTGGAACAGCGCCACTTCGTCGGCCCAGGCATAGGCCAGTTCCACGTCGTGGGTCGAAAAAACCAGAGTGGTGCCTGCCTCGTGCAACTGCTGCAAAGCGCCCAGCAAATGGTTCACGCCATGCGAATCGAGGCCGGCGGTCGGTTCGTCCAACACCAGGATTTCCGGACGCATGGCCAGCACGCCGGCGATGGCGACCCGTTTTTTCTGGCCAAAGCTGAGGGTGTGCGTGGCGCGGTCGGCCAGATGGGAAATCCGCAGCGATTCCAGCGCCTCGCGGACCCGTTCGGCGGTTTCCGCCGCGGACAAACCCAGGTTCAGCGGCCCGAACGAGACATCCTGGCCGACCGTCGCGGCGAACAACTGATCGTCAGGCTCCTGCAACACCAGCCCCACCCGCCGCCGCCAGTGATTGAGCGCACGGTGATCGTAACGGGCCGGTTGACCGTCGAGCCGGATTTCGCCCCGCGTGGGTTGGCAGGTTCCGTTGAGATGCAGCAAGAGGGTGGTCTTGCCGGAACCGTTGGGGCCGAGAATGGCCAGTTTCTGGCCGCGCTCGATGTTCAGGTCCAAACCGCGCAGCGCGACCACTCCACCGGGGTAGACGTATTCCAACCCGCGCGCCGCCAGTAAGGGCAAGGGCGTGGTCATGACAGCCCGCGCCCCAGCAGATCGCTCGCCGCTCCGATCAGCCCGACCAGCCCCAGCCCCATCGCCAGCCTCGGCCACGACAACGCCCACTGCGGCGACAACACCCGCAGTTCGCCGGCATAGCCGCGCGCCATCAGTCCAATTTCCAGCCGCCGCGCCTGCTCCAGCGCCCGCTGAAACAGATTGCCGGCCAGCAGTCCCAGCGAGCGCACCGACCGATCCACGCGCGAATAACCCAGCCGCGCCGTCTGGGCCTGATGGCCGGTCAGGGCGCGTTCAAAAAAGACGAAGATCAGCCGGTAAATCAGCAGGATCAGTTCGATCACGCCGGCGGGAACCCCGATCCGCCGCAGCGGCGCGATCCAGTCGGTCAGCGGCGTAGTCAGGATCAGAAAGGCGAGACAGCTCATGGCCGCCAGGGCGCGGACCGTCGTCGTCAGCGCCAGCCGCAAACCCTCCGCCGAGAGATGCAGATTCACGCCTTCGGCGAAATCCACCGACACCGCCAGAAACGGGATGCCAGCCAGCAAAAACGCCGCCGGCGCGGCCAGCACGCTCAGCAGCGCTTTCAACGGCACGCCTGCGCCGCGCACCGTCGCCAGCGCCATGCCGGCCAACACCAGCGGCGCGGTGGTCAATGGCGGCAGCATCAACGTCAGAATCAGCAGGCTCCCTGCGGGCAGCAGCTTTTCGGCGGGATGCCAGCCGCGCCAGCGGTTGGTCCAGGCGTGATGATCAATCGCCCGCATCGCTGTGCTTGCGCCGGCCTTGCGCCTGGCCGCGCTTGAAGCCCAAGTAGTAACCCAGGATGCCCGCGCCCAGCGCCGCTTGCAAAGCGAACAAGCCGCTGGCGATTTCCGGCGGCGGCTCCCAGATAAATCCGAACCAGGGCTGATAATCCGGCTGAATCGTGGTGACCGCCGCCATCGCTTGACCATCCGACCCGGTAAACTCCGCCCCTTCGCGGCGGCTGCCCAGCCATACTGAACCCACCACCAGCGCCACCGCCAGCAGCAACAACCCGCCATTACGCGCGTTCACGAGCGGGCCTCCACGGCAACAGTTGGCGAAGGAAACTTGAGGATTTGCAGCTCGTCGCCGCTGTATTCCCGCAGGAAATTGACGATGACCACCGTCAGCAGGCCCTCGACCACCGCCAGCGGCAACTGGGTCGGCGCGAACACGCTTAGGAACTTGACGAACGACCCCGCGATCCCGCTGGCCGGATCGGGAAAGGCCAGCGCCAGTTGACCGGCGGTCATGGTATAGGTCGCCAGGTCGCCCAGCATCGCTGCCAGGAACACGCTGACCGCCAGCGGCGCGTTCAACCCTTGCGCGCCCCGCAGCACCCCATAGGCGATCCAGGGACCGACGATGGCCATTGAAAACACATTCGCGCCCAGGGTGGTAATGCCGCCGTGCGCCAGCAGCAGCGCCTGAAACACCAATACGATGGTTCCCAGCAGCGCCATCACGGCAGGACCGAACAGGATCGCGCCCAGACCGGTGCCGGTGGCGTGCGAGCAACTGCCGGTTACCGATGGCAGCTTGAGCGCCGAAATCACGAAGGCGAACGCCCCCGCCGCCGCCAGCAGCAGCTTGGTCTGGGGCTGATCCCGCATCAGGCGGTTGACCCGCCAGGCGCTGACGATGACAAAAGGCAGGGCTGCCGCCGTCCACGCAGCGGCGTGCAGCGGCGGCAGGAAACCTTCGGCAATGTGCATGACCCAACCTCCCGTGAGGGGCGGTGCTTCGGGGAGGTCGTCTGGGAAAGCGGCCACCACAAACGGTGTGGTGATAACGCGCTGGCTGGAGACGGTTCGCAACCCCGGAACACCCCGCCCGGAATTCAACAGGCAAACCGATTTCGGCAGGTCTCCTGGCTCACAGGTCCTCATCGCTGGCCCGGCCTTCCCGGCCAATTCGGCCAGTGGCGTGCAGGGGGCGCGACTCGCTGTTCACAGTTGCGGGGGCAGCCCTGGAATTGGCGACCTCAAAGCCGCCGCACCAGATTCCCTTTTCATTCCCGACGGCGAACGCCAGCGGGAAAACCTCATCGTTCACATGGCGATACTAGCGCCCAGCCCGTTATGGCGTCAACTTCGTCGCTACCAGTGGGTATGGCGAACTGGCTTGCTTTATTCCCGTGAGTGAACTATGGATTCAAGAGATGCACTGATTTTGGCTCGGGTCTTTATCGCCCGCAGCAGATCGTAACCTACCGGAAACTGAATATGATTCACCTGAAGCAGCGGCTGATCGTTGCGCATGAACCGGCGTTCAGAGGCTTCGCTCGAACCGTGGTTTGCACCCTGCTGCTGGGGGGATTCATCCTGCTGGCTCTGGGAGTCAACGCCGGCGAACCCGAACCCGCTCGCGCCGGGAACGACAGCGCCGCACTTGCCGAACAGATCGCCACCTTCAGCCGCGATCTGGAGCGTTTGCGCCGGTTTATGGGCTTGTCCAGGGCCAGCAAACTGGACATCGGCATCCACACTACCATCCCCCGCGATCTGTATTTTCAATCGCTGACCCTGTGGGAGCAAACCGACCGGCTCTCCTTTGAAATCTCGCGCACGCGCGCCCAGCCGTTACCACGGCCCACTGACGATATTGAGCTGCAGGATGTCCTGGCCCAGTTACGGGCGGCGCACCAACTGCTGCGACAGATCATGCACTCACTGCAAATCGCTGATACCAGTGGTGCGGTGAACGGAAGCGATGCCGCGCCGGCGGATCACTTCGCCACCCTCTTGACCCTGAATCGCCAACTGAACCTGCTGTTGGAGCGGCACATCTCCGCCAGCGATGTCTACCAGGAAGTCACGCTGGCGATTGCCTATTCCGCCCGCCTGCTGGCCCGCTATCCCGGCGCCGTCCGCATTCCCGCCGAGCCTCCCTTTGAATCGGACCAGCAGCCCAGCGACGTTTACCTTCGGCTGATCGAATGCTTGCACAGCATCGTGCGCATTTTCGACCGGCTGGGTCTGGCGGTGCTCAGGATTGACACTCGCCAAACCGAGCTGGACCACCTGCAACCGGGCGATGTGTATCTGATCGCCGCCATGATCGTCTCCCAGCTCGACTTCCTCTACAAGCATCTGGCCATCGTCCAGCCGCCGCCTCAACCTATTTATCCCGGGCTGAAATTTCCCGCACACACCTATCAACGCGCCGGCATCCTGCAAGCCCAACTGCAACAACTTGAACGCTACCTGGCCTCTGGCCAGGCGGCGCAAGCCGTTCCAACCCGGCCATAAGCGTGATAAACACCGTGACAACCCCGCCTGCCCAAACCAGCCAGCCGCTGCGTCGCCAACTGCTGTTTTCTCACCTTTCGGTGGCGCTGGTCGGACTGATCATGCTGGGCATCGCGCTGATCACCACCTACGATCTGCGCGCCAGGGTGATCCGGCTGGCGAACGAAAGCGGCCCGATAGCGCAGGCCTCGTTCCAGTTGCTCACGGGCATCCGGCATTCACTCGCCAGCCTGCGCGGCTGGATCACGCTCGGCGATCCACGCTTCCTGGACGGCTGGCGGGACGCCTGGCAAGGCGAAATTCAGCCTGCGCTCGGCCAGTTGAAAGATTGCCCCTACTTTCACACTCAAGACTGCACCACCCAGCAGTTGCAGGAACTCCGCACCCTGCTCGCCGATGTGCAGGAATCCCAGTGGTGGGTTCAAGACATCGTGCGCACGCCGGGCAACGAACCGGCCCGGCTGCTCTATACCCGGGATGTTGAACCCAGCGCAACCAAACTGCATGACCTGCTCGCGGTCCTGTTTCAGGACGAAAAAGGATGGGTAGACGGTCCCGAACGCAAAGCGCTGCTGGCAGAGATCGCTGAACTTCAGGATGCGTTCTCGGTCGCCCATCTTTCGCTGCGGGAAATGCTGGGCAACGACGGCCTGAGTTATGCGCATCGGTTCCAGGAGGCTCTGAACGCTGTTCAAACCCGGCTGACCAGGCTGGCTGAACATCCCCTGCTCACGGGCGAACAACGCCCCATCATTCCCCTGCTCCAGAACGAACTGGGGATTTTCACCGCCCTCGCCCAGGAAGTGATCCGGCTGCGCCAGTCCGACGGCTGGAATATCGCATTGCGCACCATGGCTCAGGAAACCGACCCGCTGGCCAACCGGGCCATCGCGCTCACCCAGGCCATGGCGGCGCACGCCCGGACGCGCCTCGAACAGGAGATCCTGGCCACACAAGCCGCCAGCGCTATTACGGTCTGGAACCTGATGCTGATGATTGTTCTGATGCTGCTGGTTGCCTGCTTGCTGTCCAAAAAGCACGCCGACGCCATCGCCTGGCCCATTGCCTCCCTGGCCGAGGCTACCCGGCAACTGGCGGCGGGCCGCTTGCGGACCGACATTCCGATCAGCGCCAACAACGAACTCGGCGAACTCACCCGCTCATTCAACACCATGCGGGCCGCCATGCAGCAGGCGCAGGAACAACTGCGCGAAACCAACATTTCCCTGGAACAGCGCGTCGAGGAACGCACCTGGCAACTGGAAACAATCAACCGCTCCCTCAGCCGGGAAATCGCCGAACGCAACCAGGCCGACCACGCCCTGCGGGAGAGCGAAGCGCGGTTGCGCGCCATGGCCCAGGCCATTCCCGATCTGGTGTTCGTGGTAGACGAGGAAGGCCGCTATCGGGAAATCCTGGCGGCGGGCCGGGGCCGGATCACCATCGGTAATACCCCGATCCGGGGTAAATTGCTGAGCGAGATTCATACGCCAGACATGGCGAACTTTTTTCTCGATATCATCCACCGGGCGTTGCAGGCCCAGCAAATCCAGGTCGCTGAATACGAACTCACGACCGCCTCGGGCCGGCGCTGGTTCGAATCGCGCACTGTGCCGCTGGACATTCGATTCGCCGAGACTTCGCCGGTCACCACAATCCATCCCCAGGGGGATTTGTTCGGGCCGCCGGACCTGCGGCGGTTTACCGCCAAGTCTGCCGCCATCGTGATCGTCCGCGACATCACTCGGCGCAAGCACGCCGAGGCGCAACTCCGCCAAGCGCAGAAAATGCAGGCCATCGGCCAGCTTACCGGCGGCATCGCCCATGATTTCAATAATCTGCTGGCGGTCATCCTGGGTAACCTGGAGTTGCTGAACGAAGAGCTGGCGACGCAGCCGGAACTGCACGACCTGGCGCAACAAGCCTTGCACGCCGTGGAGCGGGGCGCGCAGTTGACCCAGCGGTTGCTGGCGTTTTCGCGCCGCCAACCCTTGCTGGCGCAACCGACCGATCTGAACAAGCTGGTGCTGGGGATGCTGGAACTGATGCGGCGCACGCTGGGCGCTAATATCCGAATCGAGACGGTGCTGACCAGCGATCTGGAGCAGACCCTGGTGGATCCGGCCCAGTTCGAGAATGCCCTGCTCAATCTGGTGATCAATGCCCGCGACGCCATGCCCCAGGGCGGCCGGCTCACGCTGACCACCGCCAACATGCTGATCGAAGAGGAGGAAGCCACGCCGCAAACCGAGGTGCGGCCCGGCCCCTATGTGATGCTGGCGGTTAGTGACACCGGCGTGGGCATGACGGCCGAGTCGCTGGAGCGCGCCTTCGAGCCGTTTTTCACCACCAAGGAAACCGGTAAGGGCAGCGGGCTGGGACTGAGCATGGTTTACGGACTGGTCAAGCAGTCCAGCGGCCATATCACCATCCACAGCGAACCGGGCCGGGGCGTTACGGTTCGGCTGTACCTGCCCCGGACCGCTGTTCCAGCGCGACCGGTCCTGGAATCGCGTGTGGCCGACACCTCGATTCAGGGGCGGGGTGAAACGATTCTGGTCGTCGAGGACGACGCCGATGTCCGCCAGTTCGCCGTCAATGCCTTGCGTGGTTTAGGTTATACGCCCTTGCAGGCGGCTGACGCTGCGACCGCATTACAGGTGCTGGAAACCACGCCCCATATCGCCTTGCTCTTCACCGACATTGTCATGCCGGGCGCGATGGATGGCGTCAAGCTGGCCGCCGAAGCGCAGCGCCGCTATCCGGGTTTACGGGTGCTCCTGACCTCGGGTTACACCGAACACGCGCCTATCGGCAACGGCGAACTGACGGCCGCCGTCGAGGTGTTGGCCAAGCCTTACCGGAAGGCTGATTTAGGCCACAAATTGCGGATGTTGCTGAGCCAGAACAGCAGTAGTTGAATAGCAGTTCAACAAGCTTCCTGTGCGGCAACAGCCGGGGTTACAACAGGACTAACGCCTGCCGTAACCCCTTCAAACAACGAGTCCCTTTGTCGTTCACTGAGCCGGTGCGGCGGGTGCGGGCGGTGCGGGCGCGGGCGCAGCGGGCGGTGTAGCAGCGGGAGCCGGCGCAGCGGGCGCGACCGGTTTGGCCGCCCCTTCGACTGCGGCCGGGGTCTCCTTGGTGATAAACCGATCCCGCCATTCCTGGATGTAGCCCTTGTGCCAGAGGAACGCGATGGCGCCGATCAACACCAGCAGGAACAGGTAAAACTTCCAGGGCCGTTTTTTCTCCGCAAAGGGGTCCGTGAACGAACGTTGCGCCCCCGGCGGCAGCGCGGCCACATGCGTCAGCGAAGTCCCAAACGGGATGTTGATGATGGCGCGGGTATTGATCGCCCAGCCGTTGGCGTCGAGCAGGGGCGCCAGATTACGCTTGCGCAGCTTGAGGTAAGCGATGATCACGGAAGGCCCGGAGATGAGCAGAATCAGTCCGACGATGGCGAGCGGCATTTGCCACGCCTTCAAGCCGATAAAGCCGGTCACCACCGAGGCGATGGCGGTGCCGATAGCGCCGACGGCCAAACCGATGGCGGCGAAGATACCGGCGAACTTGCCGACATCGAACGGCGCCGCCGGAGCCTTGCCCGCTTCCGTTTTCTGCGCGGCATCAGCGATGCCCGCCGCCGCCTGATCCTGCACCGCCTTTTCGCGGGCGGCGGCCATTTTCTCGATCTGCTCCCCGATCATCCTGCCGATGCGCTTGTAGGGATACCAGAACGCCTGGCGAACGCTGATCGGATGATCGACGATCTTGACGATGGTGGCGTCCCAGTCCTGACCGTGCCAGTCGAAAAACAGGCCGTTGCGCCCGACCATCAGGTTGTCGGCGTCGCCGTTGGTGAAGGCGGCGACGATGGTCATTTTTTCGGCGCCGCCCCGGCGCTGGCAGTCGCAATAGGCCAGGTAGGTGCCGCTCAGGCTGGCCAGGCTGCTGTGCTTGCCGATATCTTCGATCCGCAGGCACAGCTCGCAGCTCCGCCCGTCGATATACAGCGCGCCCGCCTGGAAGATGGCCTTGGGACCGGGCGTGTAAAAGTCGCGGAACGAGACAAAGTTGTTCAGCAGCCGGAACAGATCACGGTGATAGTGGACCAGTCTGTCCACCGAGGCGATGGCGTTTGCCGCGCCGGTGAGGGCCTTGTCCTTCTCGACCAGCGCCGTGAGAATCTCCTTGTTGCCGCCGGCCAGGATGGCGCGCACCCGTTTGATCCCCAGCGCCTCGACGAGGGCGCCCTTCTTGTTGCCCAGCCAGGCTTCATGGGCAGCAAATCTCGCGCACAGCGCCGCCCACTCCGTGGCCTCCAGACTGGTCTTGCCGCCCAGCAGCGGTTGCACGACTTTCGCGCGAAACTCCGCCATCGCGGCGACCCAGGCGGGATTCAGTCCCTGTTCGAGTGGCAGGGGCTTGCCGGTTTCGATTTTCGCCAGCGGCAGGGCGGCGATTTCCGCGCTGGTCGGCGACAGGTCCTTTTTGGCGAGCGCTTCGTATTCCGTCAGGGCGGGATTCAGCGGCTCGGCGGCGCGCAGATCGAACGCCGCCAGGCGGCAACGGGTGAAGTAATCGTCCACCTTGGCCTTGACCGCCTTGAACGCGGCCACAGCGGCTTCGGTATCCTCACCCAGCAGGAGGATATTCGCAGCGTCGCGTTCCGCCTCCCCCCACCAGTCGGCATACGCCTGGGCCTCGGCAAAGAACAGATCAATCTTCTCCTGCGAAATGCCCGGCGCGCCGCAGCGGTCCTGCTCCGACCCGACGCAGGTGATGATGTCTTCGATCACCGCCTGGGTGGCTGCATCATCGGTGGCGGTGGCGGGCACGACGCCATCGCCGTTGAACCGGGTGCTGGCAAAGATTTTGGTGGTGTCCGCGGTATCCTCGGCGGTGATGACGGTCGCCTCCGCCTGGCCGAGATTGGTCAGAATCTGCCGGGCCGAGGCGAGCAACTCGGCGCCTTCAGGCGTGCTATCATCAATCGCGGCCAGCGGTAGAGCGGCGGCGCCCTTGGTCAAATCTTCCGGGTTCTTGAGCAGGGACGTGGTCCACTTGACTGCCGCTACGATCTCCGGCACCCGAACGTGGCCATCCGCATCGCTATCCAGCAGTTCGAGGGTCTTGCTATCGAATTCCAGGCCGCTCGTCGGGCAACTGAGCGCCGCCCACAGCTTGGGATCGAGTTGATCCAGCGCCTTGAGGTCGGCTCCGGTTTCGAGACGGACCTGATCGAACCCGCCCGAGCGGAAAAAACGCCACTTATGTAAACCAGAAGAATTTTCCTTCTTGTTATCTGTCATGCAAACCACCTCGATTTCTATATCATTGTTCAGGATTTTCACGCTCAAGGCTGTTATCCTTGCGCGCAGTCCCCGGGAGGCCCAACACCCCTTTGGGATGCTATTCAGCAAGATCGTCCTTCATCGTATTGTAGGGCGAATAGTGCAAGTGTTCTACCTTTATGCAAATTTCAAGGTGACACTTTAGTTCAATTCGATCAAGACTTAGGAGGAATTTCACTATGCCGCTTGCGAATCGTCTTGCCGCCGAGTTTGTCGGCACCCTCTGGCTGGTGCTGGGCGGCTGCGGCAGTGCTGTGCTGGCCGCCATGTTTCCCGGTAACGATCCCACCAATCCGCTCGGCATCGCCCTGGTCGGCGTGTCGCTCGCCTTCGGCTTGACCGTGCTGACCATGGCTTTCGCCATCGGTCACATCTCCGGCTGCCATCTGAATCCGGCCGTTTCGGTCGGGCTATGGGCGGGCGGGCGCTTCCCGGCGGCCGATCTGGGTCCCTATATCGTCGCCCAGGTGCTCGGCGGCCTGGCCGGCGCGGCCATCATCTACCTGATCGCTACGGGGAAACCGGGTTTTGACCTGGTCGCCAGCGGGTTCGCCGCCAACGGCTTCGGCGAACACTCGCCCGGCGGCTATGGAATGAACGCCGCGCTGATCTGTGAAATCGTGATGACCTTCATGTTCCTGGTTGTCATCCTGGGTTCGACCCACAAGAATGCGCCCGCTGGCTTCGCGCCGATTGCCATCGGCCTGTGCCTGACGCTGATCCACCTGATCAGCATTCCGGTCACCAACACCTCGGTCAACCCGGCGCGCAGCACCAGCCAGGCGATCTTTGTTGGCGGCTGGGCCTTGCAGCAACTGTGGCTGTTCTGGGTCGCGCCCATTATCGGCGCGGCGGTAGCGGGTTTCTTCTATCGCTGGCTGGCCCCGAATAACGACTAACGGCTAGTCAGGCCATTCACAGGGCGCGTTCCGACGCGCCCTTTTTTGTTCCTGATTAGCAAGATTCTTCAGTCTGCCGAAGCCAACGGGCAGGTCGCGGTCCG
>ERZ795055.731-NODE-731-length-29386-cov-4.449968_pt1 | contig 29386 bp, 22 predicted proteins | sample MGYA00375139_ERZ795055 | MGnify/ENA primary metagenome ERZ795055 (study PRJEB30184, sample SAMN05720283) | anaerobic digester metagenome | isolation source: active sludge of municipal wastewater-treating anaerobic digesters | place: USA | collected 2015-01-23 ... | reverse complement strand
CGTCATGGCGCCGCCGGCGAGATGCGCCTTAATGATCTTTTGTGCTGCATTCAAGCCCATATCCTACCCGTATATCCCACAATAGCAGGTTCTGCCGAATCAGATTACCGCGTCTTGACAAGAAAATCCTCGATCCGGTCCAACCCCTTCTTGATGTTCTCCATCGACGTCGCGAACGACAGGCGGATATTCGCGTCGCTGCCGAACGCGCTGCCGGGGACGACCGCGACATGCGCCTTCTCGAGAAGCTCCGCCGCGATATCGGCCGATGAACGCTTCAATTTTGCAATATTGGGAAACACGTAGAACGCGCCGCCCGGGCGGACGCATGAGATGTTCGGCATCTTCGAGAACCGCTCCATCATGTAGTCACGGCGCTCCTTGAAAGCGACCGCCATGTTCGCCACGAACGACTGGTCGCCGATCAACGCCTGGGCCGCCGCTTTCTGGACGAACGACGTCGGATTGGAGGTGCTGTGGCTCTGGAGATTGTCGACCGCCTGCGCCACCGCGAGGGGAGCCGCCAGATACCCGATGCGCCAGCCGGTCATCGAATAGGTTTTCGACACGCCGTTGACGAGAATGAGAAGGTCCCGGATCTTCTGCCCGTACGCGGAAATGCTCGCGCACCGCTCGCCGTCGTACACGACGCGGTCGTAGATCTCGTCTGAGATCACGAAAATGCCTTTGCCGACGAGGATCTCGGCCAGCGCCATCAGCTCTGCGTGGCTGTACACGGCGCCGGTCGGGTTGGACGGGCTGTTCAGGATGAATACCTTGGTCCGCGGTGTGATCGCCTTCTCGAGTTGCGTCGGCGTGATCCGGAAGCCGTTCGCCTCGGACGCCTGGACGTAGACCGGCTTCGCGCCCGCCATCCGGACCATCTCGGGATAGCTGAGCCAGAACGGCGACGGGATGATCACCTCGTCCCCCTCGTCGCACAGCGCGAATATCACGTTGAATAGGGAATGCTTCGCGCCGCACGAAATGATGATCTCGTTCGGCTTGTAGGCAATCCCGTTATCTTTCTGGAACTTCGCGATCACCGCTTCCTTCAGCTCGGGTATCCCGCTCGATGCGGTGTATTTGGTGAACCCCGCGTCTATCGCTTTTTTGCACGCCTCTTTGACAAAAAGCGGCGTATCGAAATCCGGCTCGCCGGCGCCGAAATCGATTACGTCGACTCCCTGCTGTTTGAGCGTCTTCGCCTTATTGGAGATGGCGAGCGTCTGAGAAGGCGCGATGCCCGACACGCGCTTGGAAATTTGAACCTTAGCAGAAATCATACGACTTTTCTCCTTGTCAAGTTACGACCTGCAGCAATCCTCGATGGTCTTCTTGAAATCGTTCTCCTCGATCCCGATGATCCGCATCTCTCGCTGGGCGTTTTCCGGCGAATCGGACGCATGGGCGGTGTTCACCATGATGTTCTGGCCGAACTCTTTCCTGACCGTCGCGGGCGCTGCCTTGCTCGGGTCGGTGGTGCCGAGGATGGTGCGGATCTTCGCAACAGCGCCCTTGCCCTGGTAGACAAGCGCGAGGCACTTCTCGTTGCCGGGCTTTTTCTTCTCTTCAGGATCGGTGACGGTCGTCGGGTCAAGGCCGGTCATAAACGTGATGATCTTGTTGAACTCGTGCTCGGCGTTGAGAAGGTTCAGCTGGTCGCAGATGTCCTTTTTGATCTTTTCGGGAACCTTGAAAGCGAATTCGCGGTCGATAGCCTCGCACACCTTCTTGGAGAACGAATCTTTGAGCTTGGTGATGAAGACCTCTTTGACGGGGCCGTAAAACTCCTCGGCCTGCGCCACGCTCATCCTGATGACTTTTGCCGCAATGATGAAGAGACCGCTGCGCGACAGGAGGTCGACGATGTATCCGGCCCGGCTCGACGGCCCCTTGAAGTTGTCCGGCTTGATCAACACCAGCGTCATCTCGGGCTTGTCCCCTTTTTCGTAGCGGACGACATCCTTGAGCAGGCCGCCGTCGCTGTCGGAATACTTCGCCCACAGCTTCAGCGTCTTTTCCGCGCTCCCCTTGCTCGGCGCGACGAGGACCGCCGGCTCGAAATAGGTCACCTTACCGTCGTGAGCGACGATATAGTCGCCGTACGTATCCCTGATCGTCTCGCCTGCCACCGACTCGCGCGTGATATGACCGACAACCTCTTCCCGTAATTTTTGGACCGCGCTTTCCCCCTTGAACAGGAGCGCCATCAGGCGCCTCTTCGCGCCTGTCGCCTTGTTCGGGGCGTAGTTCTCGCTGATATACTGAACGATCAGCTTCGACACTTCCGGGTTGTCGGTCTTCTCCTGCTCCTCGAGAATGCACAGCTCCTTGGCGAACTCGTCACCGGGCGCGAACATCCGCGCGCCGACCAGGTCGTAATTGCCGCGGGACAAGAGCCGCGATATGACGCCCCCCGTCCGCGATTTGACCAGGGTATACGGGTTGATGACCGCGATCGCAAGTTCTGCCGACATATGACACCTCATCTGTTCGTTATTAGGATCTTGAACTCCCCGGCGCCACACGCCGGGCATGAGCCCTTGAGGGCTTCCTTTTTATTCGCCTTCTCGACTTCCCGCCCCCCGCCACACATCCCTCACGGGACCATGCGGCCATGATAACTCGCTTGTAAGCAAGCAGATACGCTATGAAAACCGCGCCCTCTCAGGCAACGGCAAGTTGGAAAGATTTAACACGACAGGCCGCACGTGTCAAGGAATATCAGGAGCCCGAAACGGCGGGATTGGATGCATTTGGCGCGGACGGTTTATCCATCTTAAGCAGTTTTTTGATAAACCCTTCGATGTTCCTGCAATCTATCAGCACGACAACGTCTGTTCCCTTCTTCTCGATCGTGTAGCTGCCCACAATACCCTCGGCAAGCATCTTCCGACGCAGGAATTCCGCCATAAACTGGACATCGGCCGCGATCACATTGATCTGGGACGGGTCCTTTGCGTGAAAGTATCCGCAGAGCGTGGCGGTATTGTTATCGACGACGTTGAAGACGATGCCTGCGGAGTCGAGCGAGTCTCCCGATATCAGCACCGGTATCTTCCAGATCGATTCTTTATTGCGCATGAAGGTCGTCAGATAGCCTGTCCTGTTATCGATGAACAGGTATCCGTCGTCCTGCGCGGTCAGATTCTTGAGGAACGACGACAGGTTCTCTTTCATCGGAGGGACCGTTGCCTCCCCCGACGACGCGAGCTGAGCGTCCCTGACGATCGGCACGGCGCTCCCCAGGATGACCCGGTTGTTGACGAACGTGTAGGCGCAGATGTCTCCTTTCGCCGCGCGCGAGGCGCTAAAGAGGATCCCCTCGGCGCCCGAGGCCTCGGAGGTCTCGCCCATCCACTGTTTCAGCAGCGCCGTGACGATCCCCTGCTGCAGCCCTTTCGTCTCATCGCGCTCTTTGACGCGCAGTTTCAGATTGAGGTTCTTGTATTTGAACGTAACCGTCGTGTTTTCCTGATCGATATCGCCGATCCCGAGGTATTGGGGTTTCCCGTCTGCGTCCAGGAGAAGCCCGAGGGAGATCTCGCTGAACTCGAGGATATTGAAATCGCCGACGATGTTTTGCGCCTCCTTGCCGAACTTATCCCCCAGGAACCACCGTTTGTACTCGGTAAGAATCCACTGGACGCCCGGATCCGTCGATTTCACCTTTACGGTAAGAAGGCAGACCGCATCGCCCGGGACCGTCTCTGACGGCGTCGCAGCCGAACAGACCGGGGCGATGATCAGGAAAGCGAACAGCGCAGCAAGAAGATGTCTCGTCAGCCGCATATCATTTCCTTCCTTCCCCCGCCTTCAGCGGAACGGCAGGAAGAACCGCTCCTGCTGCGGGCGCGGCAACCGCCGGGGCGGCCGGCAACGATTCTTTGATTATCTTCCCTTTTTCGTAGCGCTCTTTATAATCGGGAGCGCCGTCGGCGTTCTCGTCGACGTCTGCGCCGACCGCCTCGCCGGAGCTGTTCAGGATGTATGTCTTGACGACATCGGGTTTACCGTCCCCGTTCAGGTCTATCTCCGACTTTTCCTGCTTGCCGTCCCTGAAATAGGTCACGCTTTCCATCGCCCCGTTATAGTCGGCATCGCTCTCTTCCTTATCCAGAATGCCGTTCACGAAGCAGGATATCTGGTCCGCCTTGCCGTCCTTATTGTTGTCGGTCTCGATCTTGATCAGCTCGCCGCCGGGCCCGTACACGAAATTATTGACGACGTCGGCCTTTCCGTCATTGTCGATATCCATCTCGACCTTGGTCTTTCTGCCCTTATCGAAATAGGTCCACGAATCGGCTTTCCCGTCGCGGTTGCTGTCGGTCTCGACCAGATAGACGTAGGCGAGCAGGTCAGTTTGGAGCTGTTTTACCACCTTGTTGCTGACGGTAAAGATGCCGTTGACCCCGTCCACCGCGCCGTAATAATAATACGGTTTCTTCTGGTCGCCGATCATCAGCGTGCTCTCCCTGCCGTCGTGCCGAACCGTAACGGCCAGCGCCGGCTTCGCGAGGCCGAACTCGAGCTTCCTGTCGTTCCCCCCGATGAAATCGATCGCGCGGAACTGGGACAACGGGCGGATGATCTTATCGACGGCGCCAGCCGCGATCTTCCCCTTGACCGGCGCGGTCATCTCCCAGCCGTCGCCCGTACGTTCGACGACATACTCCTTGCCGTCGCGCGCCAGCGTGATGCCGGTGACGTTGCGGGGATCGACCCGCAGGATGTTCTTCTCCCGGTAGGCATCCGGGTCCTTGGAAAGGACCGAGAGGATCTCTTTTGACGTTTCTCCTATGACATTCTTGCTGTCGTCCCTGAGGAAAAAGGCGCGCCCCCCCTCTCTGGCGCTCAGCGCGATCGTCACCGAACCGTTGACGGCCAGGATATATTGAGGCGGCAGGAGCCTGGTCTCCTTCGTCGTTTCGTCGTTGAACGGCATGTACCGCTTCACGGAATCCGATGTTAAAGCGCCGACAAGCCTGTCGACCTTCCCGCCGTCGATCGGCACGTCCGGGTAGCCGGCGCGCTCCCATCCGCCATCCTCTTTGACGAACGTAAACGCCTGGGCGCCTTCCCCTATCTGGATCTTCGAGACGTCAGCGGCGGCAAAAGGGACGACCCGGCGCTCCGCGAACGTCATCACATCCGCGGGAAACGCGGCAAAAAGTTCCCGGAGAACGACAAAACCGTTCTTGTCTTTGAGCAGACGGATCATGTCCGGCGAGCCGGCGATATCCCCGCAGAGGTCTGCGGTCTGCCGCGTTTCGGCGCTCCCCTTGCCGGCGGAGACCGCCAGCTCCAGCCTTATCGCCGCCCCGTCGCCTTTACGCGCCGCCTCTACCTGTTGTGCAGACATGAAATCGACGGCACGCAATGCCCCGACCTTCTCGATGAACCGGCTGACCGCATCGCCGCGGCAGGCCATCTCGAACGGAACGGTCACACGCCATCCATTCTTGTCGCGAAGCAGCCGGAGGCCGCCGTAGTTCACCTCGGTAACGGACTCCGGCGAAACCGCTTCAAATATCTCTTTGTCCTGAAGATCTTTCATTTCGACGTCCAGCGCCGCCAGCTGCTCCTTGCCAAGGACGAGAATATCGTCGCGGTGCTGCCATCTGGCGAAAAAGCCCTCGAACTGCTGCGCGTCCTTCCCAACAACGAGGGTGAACTCGTCGGCATCGTCGTTCTTGAAGCGCCACGAGCATCGCGGCTTATCGAGCCCGTACTCAGAAAAAATGAGCGGTATCTCTTCCGTATCCTGCCGGTATGTCTTGACGATGCGCATCTTTTCGAAAACCTGGAACGCCCGGTCAAGAGCTTCGCTGTCGACCTTTGCTGCAATAGGGGCCTTGATCGAGAACCTGCCGTTCCTTCCCTTCTCGATCACGAAGATCCCGTCCGGACGGAAGATCTCGATGCGGGCGATATCCTTACGATCGATCGGAACGGTGTCCTCTTTGATCGCATCCTTAAAGATCACCGGAAGACGAGATGCGTCCTCACGAAGCGATTCATATATGATGACGCCCATCAGCAGGACCAGGCTGATCAATACGATTAATTCCCGTTTCACTGATACGTCCTTCCCTGTTGCGCATTCGAACGGCCGGGAAAACAACACCGCAGCGTGTCCCCGGAGTCCTGTTATCGGCTTGAGATAAACCGGCCGTTCTTCTGGAACAGCTTGCCGTCGACCCACACCTCGCCTCCGCGGCGAAGGTCCTTGATCATATCCCAGTGCAGCGCCGACTTGTTCTTCCCGCCGGTCTCGGGATACGAATTCCCAAGGGCGAGATGTATGGTGCCGCCTATCTTCTCGTCGAAAAGTATGTTCTTGATGAACCGGTCGATCCCGAAATTCGTCCCGATCCCCAGCTCGCCGAGCCTCTTCGCCCCCGGATCGAGGCCGATCATCGTCCTGAGAAAGTCCTGATTGGCAGCGGCGGTCGCTTCGACGACAACACCGCGTCTGAACGTGAGCGCGACGTCGGTCACTTCCTTGCCGGAAAAACAGACCGGATAGGTGAACCGTATGCGCCCCTCGGCGGAATTCTCGACCGGGCCCGTAAAGACCTCGCCGCTCGGCATGTTGTGACGGCCGTCGCTGGAAATGAACTTCCTGCCGGCGACCGACAGGGACAGGTCGGTGTCCTCTCCGACGATGCGCACCGTCCGGACCTTGTTCAGACGCCTCGCAAGCGCCTCCTGCCTCTTCGCCAGATTTTCCCACTCGCGTATCGGGTCGGGCCGGTCGGCGAACATCGCCTGGGCGACGAACCGCTCGAACTCGGCGCACGACATCCCCGCGTCCTGAGCGTAAGCGGCGGTCGGAAAGAGCGTCAACGTCCAGCGGACACGGCCGTGAACGATATCGTTAAGCCTTCGCCGCGCCTGCCTGGCGGCTGCGATCTTCTTGGGATCGACGGCGGAGAGGTATTTCGTATTCGACTCGCTCTGTACGTAGATCGCCGCATCGATGTGGCGGGCCTCGTAGTACGCTATCGGGCTCACATGCCTTAGCTGCGAGTCGCTCGCGCTCGTATAAAAAATATGCTCCAGCTCCGGGATCGACATGCGCAGGAGCGGATACGCACCCTTCGCGACGACCCTGGCGTAGAGTTCCTTTAGGAGGGGCTCCGCGACGCTCGTGCCCGAGAGAAGGACCGTCTCCTTCGCGCGCACGCCGGCGGCGTAATCAACCAGGATACGGGCCATCGACTGACAGAGCGAACTTGTATGGCGATCGGATGTCATTGGAATGATTACCGGGCGGCTTCGACCTTGCCGCGGAGGTCATGGAGCGAATCTTTGAGATGCGACAACTCGGCCGCGGCCCCTTCTTTAGAGCCGTCGAGTATCTCCGCCTTCGCCCGCGAGAGGCTCGACTGTACTTTCCGATAGCTTGAACGGATCCCGGCCTGGTCCAGGATCTCGTTCGCGGCATTTATCGCTTTCTGCGCGGAAGCGCCGCTGCCTGTGCCCAGCGCCTGCACCGCCTCACCGAGCGCTTTCTGCAGCCCGTCGACAGTCGAGGCTGGGACGCTCGTCAAACGCTCCGTCTCGCGCAAAGCGCCTTGCAGTATATCGCGCGCCCTGGCGGGTGTTTTCTTGACGATGAACTCATCCGCCTGGGCCAACGCCCCGTAGATGTTCTCCAACGGAAGCCGCTTGCCGATGAGGCGGATGTCTTTCTCCAGGATATTAACCGCGGTCTCGGCAAGCCTCAGGTTGCCGTCGGAAACATTCTGGGCCGCCTTTTCGACCGTGTCGATGGCGCCCGCAATGAGATCTCCCGTCTTCGCACGCTCGTCTTGCGCGGCACGGAGAGCCGGAACGCAGAACGCCGCCGTCACGGCGGCACACACGATCAACAACGCGGCATTCTTCCCCATACGGATATCCGGCATGTCTTTACTGTTTGGGAGGCGCAGGCGGCCTCGCCTGCCTTTTTTGACCGAAATGTTTGCGCTTATTGAAACTGCTCTTGCTCTTATCGCGCTTTTTCATGCGGCTGGAGCTCTTGAACCTGTGCACGGTGGAAGAGCTGTCTTTCGCATCCTGCGCGCTCTGCTCAAGGGCCGGCACGTCCGGCACGCTGAACGGAACAAGAAGAACGCCAATGCAACCGCACACCGCCACGATCCTTTTGAGATTTCTCATCGCCGCCTCTCTTTTGTTCATGATAGTCTAGTCGTTCACCATAGCGTGTCAAGTTAAACTTCTGACCGTCAGCCTCCTCGATGTTACGACGACGAATTGCCATGATATGTTCAACGGAAAAGGAGGCGGGCATGTCCGAACTGCGCCGGAACCTCGCGACTAAAAAAAAGGGGGCATCATCGCGAACCGACCGCGCCAGGCAGCCGGAAGAGAACGTGCGTTTCCTGCGCGACATCAAGGCGTATCCCTAACGATCGAGCTCCTCGTCGACGTCCTCTTCTTCGGTCAACAACTCGAACAGGCAGAAGCCGCAAAGCGCGGTGATGGCGCTCCAGGCGGCTATCATGAAGATCCAGCCGTAAACGGTCATGGCAACCTCCCCGCTTCGCGATGCTGCTTCCAGGCGAGCTTTATCAGGACGAACCCCGTAATAAGCAGGGCCGCCATCAACGCGCGGGCACCCCAGAGATACGGGACATTCTCCTGCGGAACGCCCTTCATGAACAACACAGCGATACCGTCCTGGCAGAACCAGGTCACCAGCAAGACCAGCAGGTAGAGCGGCGTCACATACTTGATGATGTAGTAGAATATTCTCGACAAATTGATATCGGCCCCAAGATTGATCTCATGCCACCCCTTGTCCATCCCGAAGATCCAGGCGAACAAAACCGTCTCGATGAAGGCGAAGGCGACAAGCCCCACCGTCCCCGCCCAGAAATCAAGCTCGTCGAGGAAACCGTAGCGCAGGAAGAAAACCACCATCGTGCCGCCGATGAACAAGACGGCCCCGACCAAGTTCGCCGCTTTTTTCAAAGGCATCCGGAGCTCGTCCTGCAGGAACGCCATCGCAGGCTGGGAGAGCGCCACCGACGAGGTAATGCCGGCAATGAAAAGAAGGAAGAACCAGAGGAAACCGAAGATGCTTCCGAAGTGCAGTTTCTGAAAGACGATCGGCAGCGCCTGAAAACCGAGGTCGAAGGCGCCGCCTTTCGCTATCGCCTGCGTTTCAGACAGGCCGAAAAAAGCGATCGCCACAGGGATCGCGATCGACCCGCCCAGGATCACCTCGGCGAACTCGTTGAGCGAGCAGGCAGACAGTCCCGAGAGGGCGACATCGTCCTTTTCTTTGAGGTAGCTCGCATAGGTCTGGATCGCCCCGAACCCGACGCTCAGCGTAAAGAATATCTGCCCCGCCGCCGCCAGCCAACACGAGCTGTCCTTGAGCCTGCTGAAATCGGGGTTCCACATATAGGCAAGGCCGTTCAGGATATTCCGGTCCGGATACGCCGGATCGGGCGTACCCAGCGTAAAAACCCTGATCACCAGGATAACGCCGAAAAAGAACAAGAGCGGGAGACCCCACTTCGCGAGCACCTCGATCCCTTTGACGACCCCTTTTCGCAGGACATAGACATTGATCGCGAGCGTCAGGACAAAAAACGCATACGCCGTCCAGATATTCGAGAAATACTCGCTCGGGACCCTGCCCTGATAGCTGGCAAGGAACGTCCCCATCCCTTCGCGCGTGGTAACTCCCGTGTATTTATTGAAAAGCGAGAAAAAGCTGTAGGAGAGCGTCCACGATTCGATGTAATTATAATAGATACAGATGATGACCGGCATTACGACGCCTATGGCGCCGACATACTTGATAAAGCGGTTGTTCCACATCCGGTAGAAGATCCCCGGCGTCGTCCCGTGACGGTAGCGCCCGCCGAAACGCCCCATCGCCCATTCCACCCACAACAGCGGGATCCCGAGGAAAACGAGCGCAATGAAATATGGTATCATGAAGGCGCCGCCGCCGTTTTGCGCGGCTTTGACCGGGAAACGGAGAAAATTCCCCAGCCCGATCGCGTTCCCCGCCATCGCGAGGATCAGCGCGATCCGCGACGACCAGAACTCACGGGTATGATGATGGAACTGATGCTGTTTGTGCTTATCGACGGCCTGCTCCATGTCGCACCTCTCGCAAAGTTCGATGCAGCCCTCACTGGCTCCAGCCCCTGCGGTCCATCTCTTTTACCGCGAACATGCCCGTGATCTTCGCCCAGCCGTATATCCAGAGCGTCGCGACGCAGAAGATCGGATGGAGCCACCACGCCCGGTCCGGCTTCCGGGAATACCCGATCGCCGCCTGGATCACGAGCGGAAAAACGAGCGCGCTATAGACGACAAACTTCAGGAGCCCCTTCATATCGAGGCTCTTCCACGGGTATTTGCGCACCCCGAGAGACGAATAGTAGAGGTAATCCTTCACCCGGCGCTGCGTTTTCTTCACGAAGGTCCTGAACGTCCCCGAGAAGATGTGGACGATGCCGATCCTGACCTTCGCGAACTTCGTTACCCCCTTCGTATAGAGCTCGTACAGGATGTCGATATCGAACAGGTAGTCGCCGATCGCGCACTGTGAGAGGACTGACCGGCGCGCCGTGAAACCGTTGGCGCCGATCGTGGGAAAGTGCTTCTCGTCAATGATCTCGATCTTCACATACGGCCCCTTGTCATCCTGTCGCACCGGTATACCGGTCCATGTCCCGGTAAGGACATTCATCCGGTCATAATTGCCGAGGAACAGGCACAGCGGGTCGTTCATCCCCATCAGGGCGCAGTAGCGGGTGATCGCCCCGTCTTCAGGGCGGTACGCATACTCGATAGGCTCGGTGCCGGCGATCTCCGGGTCGGCATACGGCTCGACCATCCGGCGGACCCATGTCCGGTCGGGGAGGACGTTGTCGGAGTCGACGAAGGCGACGATCTCGTTTGAGGCGTGCTTGTAGCCGGCGGCCTTCCCCGCCTCGCCGGTCTTGAGGGGGTTCGGCACGATCTTCGTGTTATATCTGCGTGCGATCGCGAGGGTCTCGTCGGTCGAACCGGCGTCGGCGACGATGACTTCGATAAGCTCTTTGGGATAATCCTGTGCGCGGATCGACTCCAGGCATAACGCCAGGACGCGACCTGAATTGAATGTCGGCGTAACGATAGAGACGCTGGGGAGGTTCATCAACTATCTTCCGTCGCGGTCATCCGCGCGCTGCGCACGGCGTCACTTCGCGCCCTGGGCCGCGCCCTGCTTCTGTTCTTTTCTCATGCGCCGGTAATCCTGGATGAATTTGCAGACCGCGCCGACAAGCAGGAGGACATAGGCGATGTTGGCGAATATTTCGGCGTCATGCTCTGCGACGAGCGCAACGTCGCGTATCGGGAAATAGGGATAGATGAGCCCGGGCAGCGGGATCAGCATGATCAGGATCAGGCCTATAACGATAATCGTGTTAACCGGGTTCTTTATCGCCTTCTTCATCGTCAGGACAAAACCCTGAGCGAATTCCCTGCGGAACGCGGTCGACAGGTAGATGACGATCTTCGACAGCAGAGCGAAGAAAACGGCGCTGAACCAGAAGAATTCCGAGTTGATGATCAGATAATATTTCGAGAACAACGAGCTAATGAACAGCCCCGCAAGCACCGCGAGCGGAGCTATATAGGTCGTCGCGTCGATCCTGACAAGACGCGAGGGATCAGCCGATCTGCCGAACGATATGAGCTTGACGCAGAGCAGCATGGTGAGCGACAGGAGGACCGTGGCGAACAGCCATCCGTAGAGGCTCATCCCGAGGAGGAGCCGTATGTCTTTCACGATGCGGGGCGAGGCCTTGAACATGATGAACAGGTTATCCTGGACGCCTTTCTTCCTGCTGTTCTTGAGCGTCACGCGGTCGACGGACAGCGAATGCTCCTCGGTCCCTTTTTTCAATACCTTCACCCAGTTCGTCCCCGGCCGGACCATCTCGACGGGCACCAGGCCTTTGAAATTCAGGACCCCGGGATCAGTGTCGTATTCAAGACCGGGGACGAGCACGTCATTTATATATATCTGAACCTCTTCCGGCTTGAAGGCGTCGGTCGTGCTGAACTTGAGGTAATACTGGTCAACCTTCTCCGGCATGTTGAAAGAGACCGCCCCTTTCCCCTGCTGGAGGTTACGGACCACGTCGAACTCCTCGAAATTTGGGATCACGAGCAGATGGAACAGGAGCGAAAAAAGGAACCCGAAAAAAGCCGAAACGAGCAGTATCTTTGGAATATACTTCAACATAACGTGCCGCCTTCCCTGTAATTTGCCGTACTTTGTACCATATACCGAGACGAAGTTCAAACAAAATGACTCGTGCTAAGCAGCAAGGCGGCATCTTATCATGCAGGCATGTGGGGAGCATTCGTGTCAGCATCGCGGGATTTCCCCCGGCGAGGGAAATCCCGCTCGGCGACGCTTCTCGTTCATCCCGCCGCCAACGGCGGCGGGATCCCCTGCCCGCTCGAAGCGTCAACGTGCTGCCACGAACACTCCCCACCTGCCTGCTAAACATGGCGCTTCTTCTTGAATACGCAATCACAACAGCGGGTGACAGGGCGGCGTGAGTTCCGCACATTCAACATGTCTCCGGCTTGGACTCCGGCCGCAGGCCGGAGCGCAGACATGTTCGCTGAGTGAGGTGCGCCGCAGGAGCGCACCGAACGATGCGGGACACATGCCGCCCTGCCACCCGCTACACTAGCTCAGGTTTTTAATGACTTTGCCACGGCTATTCGATACACTTACGGCTTTATTTTTGGGGTTCTTATGAAGCGCTCCGGCGACTATATATTATCGACAGGCACTATACTACTAACTGCTTTTTATGCAGTTTGTTACATTTCTTTTTCCCTATTCTTTATCAAAGAGCACTTTGTCCCGTTCGACAAGACGTTCAAGCTTGAAGAATCAGGCACGCGGATCTCGTGCAAGCTCCCCGAGGTGGGGACGCATCTATTGAAGCTGTCCTACTATATCGACAAAGAGGACCTCGGCCCGCGTATCACCTGCAATGACGTTGAGCTGACGCCGGGATCGATCAAGACGAAGAGAGACGTCAAAACCTCCTGGAGCATCGACCGCAAAGACATCAAGACGGCGAAATACATGATATCTGCCGGCGCAACGGCATCGGGCGGCATCCGGATTGCTGTCTCGTTCGAGAAGACGACAGAGATACCCCCCGAAAGTTTCGTCACGATACGCAACTTCATCTCTAAACCGATAACCGGGATGTATCTGCTCGCCGACGACTTCGCGCACGCAAGCGCCCGGAGCTATTCTCCCGTAAGGATCGCCGCGGTCATCGCGTCCGGCCTGCTTATTTTCGCGGCGATCATCGGATGCCTTGCCGTTTTCATAAAAAAGCTGGAAGCGACACCCCGCGTATCGCTAGTTCTGTCGATCGCTGCGGTCACGCCGGTGGTGCTGTTCTTCGCAGGCGTCACGGCCGTCACGCTGTTTTCTCCTTACATGATCGTCCTCATGCCGAACTACTACGCGATCTGCCTCGTTTCCCCGTACCTCCTGATGACGTACCCGTGCTGGCGCCTGTTGCGAAAACTGGAGCTCTTCAAGACGGCAATGCTATTCAGCATGTACTTCCTGCTGGGAGCGCTGGTGTCGCTGTTCCTGCAGTTCGATTTCCTTGCCAGATTCTTCGCGGACGTCGCGTTTATCCTGCTGTGCGCAAGCGTCGGATTGTTGCTGTATAGAGAGATCTCAGCCTCAAAAAAGAATTGCCATGCGTAAACTCAGATCTGTCGTATTCATCATTATCGTTTCGCTGATCCCGCTCCTGTGGTTCAAGAAGGGCCACCTGATCGCCGGCGGAGACGTCGCCGCGTTCATAGACCTGGGGAATTACCTGAAATTCCTGCCGTACACGTGGGACGAGCAACTCTTGATTGGCCGGCACAATTTTCAACCCCATTTCCTGCTGCCCTACGGTCTCTTCTGGGGATGTTTCGAGAAATGCGGCGTTCCCGCGAATATAGTGGAACAGTTATGGGCCTGCACAACCTTCTTCTTTTCGGGCCTGTCTATGTATTATCTCCTCTCTATCATCCTGCCCGAGAAGGACGCAGCGCCCGCCAGACTGCTCGGCGCACTTTTTTACATGATAAACCCCCATGTCGCCAACACGCCGCTGCTCGTTCAATACAACCTCGCTCCAATATACATGTTCACTCCGCTGGTCATGGGGCTATATATGCAAGGCATTGCATGCACTCATTTCCGCACTCGTTTCCGGTACGCATCGTTATTCGGACTGTCATCGCTTCTGTTCGCAAGCTCGAGCCTCAACATCACCCATCTATTCGTCCTTATCTGCACCCTTGGAATATATACCGCTTACTATCTCGCGACCCGGCGGGGCGGCATCGGGGCGGCCAGCCAGTTCATCGCGCTTTGCGCTGCGCTCTATTTCCTGCTCAACTTCTGGTGGATCAGCACCGCCTTCGTAAAAATGGTCAACCTGAGCGGCAACGTCGCAAAAGCGCAGGGCGCATGGGAGGTCTTGAACGCAACGTCGCTCGCCGACGGGTTCCGCCTTATCGGCTCATGGGCATGGAGAGCAGGACATCGCGACAACCCGTATTTCCCGCATTACTTGGTGTATGACTCAGCCCTGTTCCTTTCTATCGAATTCCTGCTCCTATTCGTCATTTTTTCCGCGATCCTCGTTGCGCCACGGGCGAGCATCTTCCCGGCGATCCTGGCGATTGCCGGCCTGTTTATGATCAAGGGTTCGAACGGCGCCTTCGGATTTTTATACAAGATCGCATGGAAGCATGTCCCGGGGTTCTGGATATTCCGTGAACCGTTCGCGAAATTCATCCCAATGGTCATCTTCGCATACGCGATCCTTTTACCCGTGTCGGTCCATTACTTTCTCAAACAGATACGAAATCTCATCGTGCAGCACACAGAGGCAATCAGGAACAAAGCGTACGAACCATTCATACGCACGTTGCCTGCAACGCTCCCTATCGTCATAGGAGCCTGCATCCTCACGCTGGGTTTCCCCTCGCTCACCGGCCAGTCGATATGGGACCAGTACAACGGCGAGACACGCTCATTGCATGTGAAGATCCCGGACTACTGGCATGACGCGAGCGGCTGGTTCCGGGCAAATGACCCCGATGCACTCGTCTTCCCGCTCCCGAAAACCGGGTACGGCAGGTCCCCGTATAATTGGGAATCCGGATACAACGCAGAGTGTTCCCCCGTTAAGAATCTGTTCCCGACACCCCTGATCTATTATGAAGATTTTCCGCATACCCCTTTCCAGCGCTGGGTCAGCGATACCTTCAATATGTACCAGAAAGGCGCGACCGCCGAACTGCCGTCGGAAACCATCAGGCTCATCGGAGTCAAATACATCCTCCATCAACGAGACGTAGACTGGCGTTTTACTTGGCCGAAGGCCCTATCACATGACGAACTGCGCTCAAAGTTTCAGCATGACGCCGGGCTGCGCCTATTCCGGACTTTCGGGAAGCTGGATGTGTATCAGATCATGGATCCTCTCCCGACGATCTATGCTGCGAACAGAGTGACCGTAGAGCCGGTGACCGTCAACCCATCTGACATGGATGCGCATATGACGGCGCGAGCACCGCTGCTCTTCCTCGATTTTCAGCTGAATCCTTTCGACAAGGCCGCAATGGCCGGATCGTTCGCCGAACCCGGCGATACCGCAACCGCTCCTGGATTAACTGAAAGACAACCGCTCATCAATTTCGAGAAGATCAATCCGACGAAATACGTCGTGCATGCATCATCAGACAAGCCGTTCTGGCTGATCCTGAACCAGACGTTCTGCAGCGAATGGACGGCCTTCCTCGCACCGGCTGAAACGACGCCAAGCTCTGCAGTGCAAAAAAGGGTCTTCCTCGACGAATTCCTGAACGGAAAGCGGTGGACGCCACTCAAGCGACATTATGCCATAAACGGATTTGCAAACGGGTGGTGGGTGGACAAAAAAGGACCCGCTACCATAATCGTTCAATACGGCCCGCAATACAGATTTGAGCTCTGGATATACATCGCAATGATAACCGCCATTCTCCTTATCACGTACAACGCTCTATGCATTCTCAAGCGAACGCACAAAGGCGCAGTATGAAGGTTACGCTTATTTCCCCCTATCTAGAAATCTATTCGGTTGGGCCGCGGATAATTTCTTCCGTCCTCAAGCAAGAGGGCATACCGGTCCAGATGCTCTTTCTGCCGCAGGATTTCCATCACGTATTCAGCGAGAACAACCTGAACGACATCGTGGCGCTGGTCAAAGACTCCGACATCGTGGGCATCTCGCTGATGTCAAACCAGTTCACCCGCGTCGCCCAGCTTACCCGGGCGATCAGGGCGCGGACCGGTTGTTTTGTCGTTTGGGGAGGGATCCATCCGACCGCCGCACCCGAACAGTCACTCGAGCACGTCGACGCGATCTGCATCGGCGAAGGAGAGGAATCGTTTCGGGAGCTCGTGCAAAAGATACAGCGCGGGGAGGATGTCTTCACGACCAGAGGTTTTTGGTTCCGCAAAAAAGGCCGGATCATTCGCAACGACGTACGCCCGCTCATCAAAGACCTGGACTCACTTCCCTATCCCGATTACACGTATGATGAACAGCTGCTGTTCGACAACGACCGGATCAGCACATTCACTCTGCAGTCGCTCAAAAAACATCTTTCGAATATTTACTTAACGTTAGCGTCACGCGGCTGTCCGTTCAGCTGCGCATACTGCTGTAATGACATGCTCAAGAAGCTGTACGGGAGCGCCGCACTTTACCGGCGACGCAGCCTCCCCCATCTGATCGGAGAACTGCGAGAAATAAGGGAAGAGCTCCCATTCGTAACCCAGATGCATTTCGAAGACGACCTGTTCCTCGTTGCACATGAGGATGTCATCAGAGAGTTCTGCGGAACGTACTCTCGTACGATCGGCCTTCCGTTCACCGTCGGCGGGATCGCCCCCGGAACGATCAACGACGCAAAGCTGCGGATGCTCGTCGATGCGGGACTGCTCCATGTCCGGATGGGCATCCAATCGACCAGCGAACACATGGCGCGTCTTTACAATCGAAAACTATCCAAACCGCAGATCACGGAAACCATACAGCTGTTCCAGCGCTTCAGAAAAGAACTGACGACGCCCTATTACGACTTTATCCTCGACTCTCCGTGGGAGACCATCGACGACAGGATCGATTCGCTCCGATTCTTTGCGACGATCCCCAAGCCATTCAAAATGAACCTGTTTTCTTTGACGTTCTATCCCGGGACATCGCTCTACGCGCGCGCAAAAGAGGAAGGTCTGATCTCCGACGAGGAAAAAGATGTTTACAGCAAAAACTATACCTTTCTGAAACATACCTTCACGAACGCGCTGTACTATTTCCTCTACTGCAATTCATATCTGCCGCTGCGAATAAAGAATTGCATCCTGAACAAAAAACTGATTGAATTCATGGAAAAACGACCGGCCCTCGGAAAGATCAGCTTCATGGCCGCGAAATGCCAGTATCTGGTCATGGAAGGATTGCAGGATATTTTTTCCGGCAGGCTCTGGAGGATCGCGAAGTTCTTCCAAATACGAAAGATCGGATAAACACCCTATGCACAAAAAACTATTGCTGGTATTCCCCAAGAATAAAATAGACAAGATCCCGCCGCTCTATCCGCCGCTCGGGATCGGGTATATCTCTGAGGGGCTCACGGCGCGCGGTTTCGACCATCGCGTGATAGACATGCGCCTCAAACACACCTTCGCAGAGCTCGTACAGCTGATCGAAGAGTACCGGCCCGACATGATCGGCGTCAGCATGATGACCTTCTCGTACCTCGAGAATTACGAGTTCCTCGCGAAGCTCAAAAAGATGTTCCCGCAGATCGCACTCGTCGCGGGCGGCGCCCACGTATCGGCGATAAAGGGAAAGATCCTCGATGAATGCGCGGCGATCGATTACGCCGTCTACCAGGAAGGAGAGGAGACGGTCCCCGAACTCTGCGCCGATAAACCGATCGGGTCGATCAAAGGGATCTTCTATCGCGATCCGTCGTCAGGCGGCGTCATATTCACGGGAAGCAGGGAGATCAATAAGGATTTCGACACGGTCCCTTTCCCGAAATTCGAGAAATTCGAGCTCGGTAAATATATCACCGATAAGATCGCGATCCTGACGTCGCGCGGCTGCCCCTATCAATGCACCTACTGCGCCGTCGCGACGTCGATCGGCAGCGCGTTCAGGCCGAAGACGCCGGCGCGCGTCATCGAGGAGCTCACCTACTGGATCGGCAAAGGGTACCGGAAGTTCGATTTCATCGACGACAACTTCACGCTCGTCTACGACCGGGCGAAGGAGATCTGCCAGCGCATCCGCGGGCTCGGACACACGGACCTCTCGTTCGAATGTTCGAGCGGACTGCGGGCCGACAAGGTCGACCGCGCGCTGCTCGCTATCCTGAAGGAAACCGGTTTCAGGGCCTTCTCGATCCCGGTCGAGAGCGCCTCGAACAAGGTGCTGAAGGCGATCAGGAAGAGCCAGGACATCGCGAAGGTCGAAGAAACGATCAGGAACGCGTGCGAGCTGGGGTTCGACATCACCCTCTTTTTCCTCGTGGGCAGCCCGTCGGAAACGCCCGAAGACGTATCCCTGTCGGTCGCGCTCGCGCGCAAATACCCCGTCTACGACGTCTGTTTCCACAACCTTGTCCCCTTCCCGGGGACCGAATTGTACGACTGGGTCGAGAAAAACAGATATTTCCTGATAGACCCGAAAGACTATCTCAACCGGGCGACGCTGACATCGTTCGAGCCCTATTTCCAGACGCCGGAATTCTCCCGGGAACAGCGCATGCGCGCGTTGAAGGAGACGCGAAAGGCGAAGATGGAGATCCAGTACAAGGCCTACCTGAGGATATACGCGCGGTTCGGCGTCCTCGCGCCGGTCGCGGCCTACTTCACCTCGATCACGGCGCTGCAGCTCTTCCTGGCGAAGATACCGTTGCTACGCAGGACAGCCACCCGGATCCTTGCGCAGCGAAAAGCCGCGCATGATCAGAAGACAGCAGAATATCCCGGCGCACCATGCGAGTAGCTTGGCCGCTTCGTATCTCCCCTGCGGCCGGTATTCGATGATCAAGTCGTACGCGCCGGTCTTGCCGACAAACCAGCCGTTCGCATAATCGTTCAACCGGACATGTGCTTCCACCGGCGTTGAACTGTTCCGCTCGAGCAGCATCCCCGGCAGGACCGCGCTGTCTGCAATAACCGCCAGGATACCGTCAGCCTGCTTTTCCCTTATGCGCGCGCGCCAGCCCGGATGGAACGTCTCGTTGAAAACGATCCAGAAAGGCGAACGCGCCTCGACGTGCAGGATATATTTTGTCGGGTTGACCCTGCCGATCTTCCTGACAGGCATCTCATCGACGATGGTCGCCGCCTCTGCCGGCGACGTCATTTTCGCGACCTCTTCGGACTGCAATATGCTCACGTTCGGATCGATAGCCTTGAGAGCGCCGGCATCCGCCGCATTGAGACACGTCGTATAGGGGATGGCACCCCATCCCGCGGCCGCGGCATTGAACAGATCGACCTCTGCACCGGAAAAAACATTGATCGTCGGCGCGAAACTGAAGAGGCCGCCCGGATCTTTAACCTCGTAAAGATCAAGTTTGCCAAACGTCTCTTTGAGCGATATCGCCGGAATGCCGCCGAGCATCGCTTTCATCCCTGCCGGCTCTATCGCGTCAGGCCAGGTGAATCGCCACAAGATGTCGTTCTGCTGAAGTATATATTTCACGCCGAGCGTCTTAAGGACTGCACCGATCCCTTCCGACTTCCCCGGCCTGAAATGCTCAAAAAGCCGGTTGAACAGGAGCTGCGCCCGCGTCGTCGGAAAATCGGTCCAGTATGCCAACTGGTTCGGCAAATACGATATCGCCGCCGTGCTGGCCGACGTGAAACCTGATTCCCAGTCATACGGCCCTTTAGAATAGCCTGTCTTGGGAAGGAGAAAAACACGCGCGTGCGGGTCGTTCTTCAGGAACCATTTCCCGACCTGCGGCCAATACAACGGGACTTTCACCTGCATAGACCGCACGTTATGGTTTACCTGGTCCCAGATCACCTCGCCCGTGACGGCGGGATACGCGTTGAGCAGAACAGCAGATAACAGCAGTAGCGGATAGACGGCGAAAAGAGGCTTCTTCAGCGAGTGCACAAGCGCCGGCGCACGATCGATCCCGCTTACCGCCCATCTTCCGACGATCTCTCTCACCTGTTCAGACCCGATGCCGAAGAGAACTGCGAACGCAAAAACGTTGACATGGGTGAATTTCGACCACGGCTCGCGGAATATCCAGAACCCTTTGAGGTGATGCCAGCAGTATTCGTACACGAACCCGAAAGGCCCGGTGCCGCCCTTGACGAAGAAAAGCCCGACAACGAGCAGTAAAAGCGGGAACAAAACGATGCGTTTGCGGGCAAAAACCGCGCACAACGCGAAAAATGCGATCCCGTAACTGAGCAGTATGAAGAACCAGTTGCCGTAACTCGGATGATACGGAAAATAAGGGACATCGAAATGTTTGTGCGTCCACGCCCAGAAGCCCAGGAAGCGGAACGCCTCATAGAGGCGCGTCGCCCACAGCAGGTGCCAGCCGCTGCGGGTCCCCTGCACCTGGTCGGACATCTGCAGCATGACCGACAGCGACGACACCATCCACCAGCAGTTGATCAGCAGATACAACAGCATGGCAATGATCATGAACCGTATGTCGGCGAGAATGCCACGCGAGCACAGGAGCAGATGGTACAAGGTAAAAACGGCGACGATGATGACGAACGCAGCAACGTGCGGGACATTGACGTTCGAGTGAGTGTAGAGAAGGCTCGAGAGGGCGAACAGCGCCGCAAAGCCCACCCGCTTCCTTGCACCCTCCGCCTGCAGCCCACGGCTCCAGAACGACAGCGTCAGGGGACAAAACATATACAGCGGCGCAAGGTTGTACTGGACGATCAGCGGCGCAACGACCAGAAAAAGGTTGTATACGTAAAAGACAGCCGCGGCCAGCGGAGCGAGACTCCCCTTCTCCCGTGAAAATCCGCGCATGAATATGTGCATGGACATCGCCGAGGCGAAAAAGGTCAGAAAGACCCAGGCCTTCTCGATCGCGATCAACCCGATGCCCGCCGACTTGAGTAACAGCCAAAAATAGCCGTACGGCAGAGAGAAGGTATTGGACAATCCCGGCTCCCCCGCCGCGATGCGATCCTCCCACGCCCACGGAAAAAACCGCATCAGATTCGAGATATCCAGGTACTGCGCGACATCACCGCTGGCGATAAAGCAGCCCGGCTTGAACCAGAAGACGGGGATCAAAGAGATCGCGAACAGGATAAGTATGTCTCGCAGCAAAGTCCGTTTGTGCATTCAGGTCACGCTTTCTTCAGTTCGACCGTCATGAACATCCCCAACAAACTGTTCAGCGGCCCCAGAATCCGTTCGATCAAATTAAAGAAACCATACGACCATGACGGAACAAGCTGGCGGAACGACAGCCCGCCGCTGAGAAGATACCTGAACGGCGTGTGAGGCGACACGCACGCTATCTTCAGCGCCGGAAATTCACGGGCGAATCTATCCTTGTCACGGCAAAAGATGATCCATGGAAGCGCGCCATTGGCGTTATAAAGCGGACAGCCGTCCGTGAAGCCCCATTCGGCAGAAGGATCGAACCGCTCGTGGTGAAAACGGGTATAGACAAACCTCCCCCACGCAGTGTTAGCCGGCTCGATCATGACGACCTTCCCTCCGTGCGTCAGGCACCGCGCGGCTTCGCGAAAGAACCGGGCCGGATCGGGAAGATGGTGAAGCACATCTATCATAACGAATGCCCTGACCGAACCGTCCCTGAACGGCAGTGAGAGGGCGGAAAAACGCATATCGACACCCGGCACCGCCATGACCTCCGACGTTACGGCTTGGGGCAGGAGTTCTTTGAGAAAACCACCGCCGCTCCCCAGCTCGACGCAGAGATCGCCGGGTCCGTACTCGATCCGGTCGACCAGGCGCCGGTAGAAGTCGCGATAGATCATTTTGAGGAACGGCTTCCTCCTGATGACCTCGCCGTGCATAACGGAATCGGCTGCCGCATCGCGCGATCCATCCGTCCGCGCCTCGGGAAGCCTTAAACGCTCGATGATATTCAAAGGCATGCCATCAGGAAAACAGCTTCAGTTTGAAAAACGCCAGGACACTCATCCGCAGGAGGAGCAGGCCGTGATAGAACCGGCGTATCTTGATATCTCCGTACACGCGATCCTTGTAATGGACCGGCATCTCGACGATCTTCATGTTCAGCTTTGCAGCTCCGAAGAGGAGGTCGAAATCGCCGAACGGGTCGAAATCGCCGAAATAGTGACGGTTCGCGGCGATCCGCTCGTAGTCTTTCCTGAAAAGGACCTTGGTTCCGCACAACGTATCTTTGATCGGCTGCTCGAGAAGCCAGGTGAACGCCAGGCTGAAGAACTTGTTGCCGAGGAGATTGAGGAACCGCATCGCGTCTTTCTCCATCTGATAGACCAGCCGGCTCCCGTTCACAAAATCGCCGCGCCCTTCGGCAATGGCGAGATAGAACCGGGGCAGCTCTTCGGGCGGCACCGTCAGGTCTGAGTCGAGGATCATGAGGATATCGCCTTTCGCCGCCGCAAACCCTTTCCTGACCGCGTCCCCTTTCCCTTTACCATGCCCCTGATGGATCACCGTAATGTCCTTCTTGCCTTTGTGCTCGGCGATCATCTCTTCTATCTTCTCAACCGTGCCATCCGTCGAATTGCCATCAACGAAGATCAGCTCCGTATGCGAACCGATACACGGCGTCCGCTCGACCGCTCCGCGAATATTCCCCGCCTCGTTCTTGCAGGGAATGATGATCGAACAGAAGAACGCACGGTCATCAGGAAGGGTCTCTTTCTCTTTTTCGCGCGCAACAACGTAAATGACCATGGACAGTTTCTTAATGAACGGCAGTTTCGCTACAAATTTGTTGAAGAAAGCCGACAACACCGGCACATGTCCCGGCAGAAGCAGCCGATACCCCTCCTTGACGACTTCATAGCCGTTGAGATCGAGCAGGGCGCGTATATCCCGCAGCGACAGCCAGTTCTGGTTCATCTGCGGCGTCTTCAGCTTCATCCTCTCGGCAAGCTTCAGGAGGGGCTCCCATAGATAATTATGGTATGTGATGACAACTCGGCTGGAGCTATGGGTAACCTTCTTGAGTTCACGGAACGCCTGCCAGACATCGCAGAGCTCGCCAATCAGGTCGGACATAACGACGTAATCGAACTTCCTACCGATATCGAGCGATTCCGCGTCGTGTTTTTCGAAACGCAGCCCGGGATGCCTGCGGCGCGCCAGCTCAAGCGACTTCTCGCTGAAATCGATCCCCAGGCCGTCTTGCGGCTTGAGCGCGGCGAGAAGGTCGCCGTCGCCGGACCCGATATCGATCACGCTCATTCCCTCGGGGATTATGAACGAGGCCAGACGCTCAAGCTCGTCATGATAATACCGGTTCTTCCGCGACCAGAACTCCTTATTCGCCGCGAACCGGTCGTAAAACGCTACGATCTCTTCTTTCGTGTGCATAGGTCATTTCCGTCCGTGTTTAAGCACTTCGATATATTCTAGCTGAAAAGGGGCCGGGCCGGAAGCAACGATTTCGTGATCACCTGCCGACAGAGATATCCCCTGATAAAGGAACGTACTCGTGTTATCACGCGCCCCTTTCTTCATGGTTATCATCTTCGCGAACGCCGGCTTCCCATCGATCTTCAGCTCGATATGCTCGTTCTCCGGAACGGTCGAGATCAATCTAAACATGATACCGTCGACCGGGTGGCCCTGCTCGTCCTCGACCTGCGGGTTGCGCGGATACGGCTCGCGCCACTCGCCGGGATTACCAGCATAGCGGTAAAGTGCGCGGTCCGCATATCCTTCCCCTTTCAGCTTTCTGCTGAACGCAGCGATATCATACCGATTGCGCGACCCATCCCCCTCTCCCTTGAGCAGCAGCCAGTACTTCTTATTCGGCTCGAGCCGGACAGAGCTGACGTCGAACCGCCGCCAATCGAACTTGAAAAGCGTACCGGCCGCCGCCTTGCCGCGGACGGAAACGATATCCTTGTCAGACGGCTTGCCGTTCACATCTTCCCGTATAACGAGCGACAGTGCAGGCGTCCCTACGCGGCGCGCATAGATATCGACTGCACTGACCTGCCCGTCAGGCGCCGTGAAGCTCTGCGCGATGCAATCGACATCCTTGAAGCCCGGAAGGTATTCAAACGAGTCATATCCCCGCTCATCGGTCGTCAAAACAATAACCTCGGGTGACACCTTGAGAGAGAGATCGTACATACCATCAGCAACGGAGTCGACATACCCGGCATACGAGCACTCGCCCCCGATAACGTCCCCCGTCTTGCCAAAATGATGAAAATCGCGCACGATCATTCCCGCCGGGAACATAGCGTCTTTGCGCTCGAATATGAAATATCCTTCCGCATTCAGAATCAACCGGTAATCAGGTAATTGCGTCAGGTAGTCGACTATCTCCTGATTATACCGGTATTCTCCATACATGGGCCAGCAAATGTACGCATTGATGAAAACGATGTCCGGCTTGAACGTGTCGATATTCTTTACGCTGAGATTGTACACATATCGCCTCCCCGACAGGTATTCGTAGTGCATCAGAGGAACGGCAGCGGAAGACTCCGCAGGGATCCTATCCAGATACGTCCTGATAAAATCATCCCGGTGGCTGATCGAGTAGACACCCCCGACAAAATACCAAGGGACATTCGCTGGCATGATATTGCGAACAGCGAACCCAACGACAGACGCCAGAACCGCCGCACCGATCAGGAGCCCGGGGAACCGGTATGTCGTGCGGGCAATCCTGAACGACAGCCAGTCGATGACGACACAGAGCCGCGCAAACCCAAAAACCGCGGCGATGAACATGAACGGAAGCAACGATGATTGATAAAAGATCGTAATATCATGGAAGCGCGCGTAATGCGACAACAGGAGCTGGCCGAAAATAGGAGCGGCAATCATCAGGATATCGGGCGCAAGCGCCGGCAGGAAGAAGAGCGGGGCAAAGAGGCACCAGAGAAAGTGCATCTTTGCCTGGTTAGCCGCGATGCCAGCAGCGATATCCTTCGCGTTCACGAAAACATTTCTCACGATTTCGTTTTCCGAACCGCCAAGGCTACTAAAAAAACTCTGCGAGTACGTCATTTGGCCTGGCGACGAGTAATGCGGGATGATGACAAAGAGGCAGAGATAGAACCAGGCGGCGGACACCGCTGCGACAAATATCCCCGTGATCCATTCCCTTCTGATGAGCGCAAAGACACCCAGCATGAAGGCAACGGCGGCGATATTCTCTTTGAGCGACATCAGCAACAGGCACATCGCCACAAACATGACACGTTTCCGCTCGTATAGCGCCCAGAAGGCGAACATGCCAATCCCGATCGAGAGCTCCTCAAAATGGAAGCCGTACATCGTGCAGTTGTGGATCGACGGGTACAGCAGATACACCATGGCAAAAAGGACGCCGTATCCCCTGTTCCGCAGCGCCTTCGCGGAAATCCAGTACGCGGGGAGTGCGCCGAACGCAATGACCGCCGTCTGGACAAAATAAAAGATCAGATTGCTCCTGAAGAGAGCATACAGCGGCACAAACAAGAGATAAACCGGCTGGAGATGGAAACATAGGTACGACACCAACTGGTGAGCGCCATCCTGCATCTCCCAGACCCGCCCCTGCATCGCATTATGCGTCAACTGAACTATGCTGTTGAGATCCATGCTGGGAAAAAAAGCGCGGTGTCTGACATACTGCAGCCATGAGAACAGGCCGATATAGGCGATGATCATCGCCCAGACCGCCATGCCGCCGATAGCGTAACGATCATCGTAATAAGCCGCACGGCGCACAATGACGGCACCGATGTGGCGTGCCCGCTCACGGCCAAGGACAAACATTTCGACAACCGCAAGAAGGCTGAAAAGCACCAACAGAACAACGGCATACGTCCCTACGTTGGTTACGACATGATAGCCGAAGATGCGAAGCGCCACCTGCTGAGCGATCGCAAGCAACGACAAAAACGCGGCCAGCAGCAAATTGGCGCGGTAGGCTTTGGCATGGTCGCACCAAAAACCAGCCGCTAAAGCATGGGCCGTAAAGACCCATATGAAGGAGAGCAGAAAGCCGATCGTGAGTGAGAACAAAGGATCGAAACCGGCGGGACGGCCTCCCCCCCCATATAGCAGAAAGGCGTCCCCGAAATACATATTCTCATAGCGCGCGTATATCTTCTTGTAATTGGAGACCGATACGTGGACAGACCTGTCGTAGGATGGCAGCGTCAGGATATTGCCGGACGGTTTCAGCGCATCGGGACGCACGACGGCGTTGAGCCGTGTACCACCGTCGATCCTGTTTACGTCGCACAACGAGATCAGCTCGCCGTTAAAGAACACGCCGCCCTTCTCGATGACCTCCGATATCTTCCCCGCAGGGACGGTCACCTTGAGCATGTATAAGTACGCTGACGGCAAATCGAGAGTCAGCGAAGTCTGCCCCGGGGCAAGATCGACATCAACTGAATGCAGGGAACCCGCCGGCGCTACGAGATAACGGAACGCCGCGCAGAAAATGACGGCGTATGCAACATAGGCGAGAACAACGTTCTTTTTCGTTATCACGCCGCCCCCTGTTGTCCGCGGGCCGGCAAGACCCGGCCATGACGGAGCGACGCAGCGATATATGCGTATTTTATGTATGTCATACCGGCCAGCCAGTAGATATCTCTTCGTACTACCTTTACGGGAAATGTGTACAGCAGACGGGCGATCCACTTGATCGCCTGCGGATTTCTTTTGCCGAGCAACATCGGCCGCAACTCGGGGTGCTTCTCGATGAAATAGAGCATCGAGCATGCTACCTGTTCCTGCCGTGCGATAATCCGTGACTCGTCCGGATAATGGTGAAAATGACGGCACTGGGCGCCTGCGGCATAATAGCTCCTGATGCCCCGCTTCATAAGGCGGTACCCGTACTCGATATCCTCGAAGGCGGCGTACGGGAACCTGTCATCAAACCGTTCCACCAGGAATATGTCGCGATGAAGAGATACGTTCGATGTGTAAAACCTGTTGTAATCGATCTCCTGCCCATCAACGAGACCGCCGTAGCTGAACTGCAGGCCGCTCGTCTCAAGAAAACGCATGAACGGCGTCACGCCGCACCGCGGGTCCCATGTCGTAAAACCGACCACCGCATCGTGCGGATGAGCTCGATGCGCATCAAAGTGTCTTGCAAGAAAATCGCCGGCGGGGATCGTGTCATCGCCTATGAACACAACGTACTCGCCGACAGCTCTGTCAACGCCGGCATTGCGAGCGCGCGCCGGACCGCCATGAGACATGAACAATGCCGTGAATTCGATCGCCGGCCGATATCCTTTCAGAAAGTCAACGGTTCCGTCCGTCGACCCATCGTCGACAACGACGACCTCATACTCGTCACGCCCGATCGACGTCTGGGCGGCAAGCGCGTCGAGCGTCATTTTCAATATGTCCATCCGGTTATAAGTCGGGATCACGACAGACATCTTTTTCATGCATCCCTCCTCAGAGCCGCTAAAACGATATGCATAGGATACTCCCAAAACAGGAACCGCGGACTCTGGTATGCGCTATCCATCAGAAAACAGATATGCGAGCAGCTGCAGCCGGTTTTACGCACCAGCTCGGTTGCTCGCCTGAACGCGGGGTCGCTTACGATCCTATCGATGTCATAATCGTTCGCGCGGACATTCAGCACCGCGTCGTTGCGCAACTCGCAGACGGGCACATCGCCGTTGCTGTAGAGCACGCGGACAGACCCGCCGGCTCCGCAGGGGAACCCCCACTTTTTCCCGCCGAAATAATTCGCAAGCTGCTTACCGTACAGCGCGCGGAGATTGCCCGTATAGAGTGTCTTCGCGATAAACCCCTTCACCCTTCCCCTGCCGCCGGAACAGAATTTCCGCGTGGCGATCCGCTCCTGATACGAGAGGATATCCTCGTAGATCCTCATGACCTCCCCGCGATCAAGCTTCTTTTGATCCTTCTGATCGGGGTCGCCGCGGATGATCTCGAACGCATGGTCGGCTGCGCTTCCCTCATTTTCGATAATAGCGATCAGATCGGGGATCGCACGCACATTGTCAGCCATGACCACCGTGTTGACGACGCACGTCAGCAGCGATATCTCTTTTCTCATCGCCGCGATCGCCCGCATCGTGGCCATCGTCTTCTCGAACGCGCCGGGGACGCCTCTGATCCCGTCATGGATCGCCGCAGGGCCGTCAACGGAGAAGTTCACGCTGACATGAAGATCGGCGGCTATCCCCGCGATCTGCCGCACCCGCTGGACGATCAGATCGGTCGCCATACCGTTTGTCGGTATCGCGACGCTCTTGATCCGGTTGTTTTCATAAAAGAGCCGTATGATATCGACGAGATCATCGCGCAGGAACGGCTCTCCTCCGGATAGAAGGAGGACATCGAACGCCGGCAGTTTCATGCAGACCTTTTCGATCTCGTCTCGCGTCAGGTCAGCCTCCGGCGCGTTCCGCCGCTCCCAGAAAAAACAGCTCTTGCACCGCTGGTTACACCGCGACGTCACAAAGAAGATGAGCATCGAGAGTCGCCCGGCAGGAAGGAAGGGGCGCACGACGACGCTCTTTATCTGGCGCAGCAGCTTAGACATGTGTCCCTTCGATCAGTATATTCACGCTGCGACCTTCGCGGCATATCTCCGAGATATCGTTTGCCGATATCGGCACAAGGCGCCGGCCATGCTCATCAATCAGCCGCACGGATACAGCCCGGCCCTCACAGATCGTCTTCGCGACCTCCTCAGGCGAACAGCCTGAAGCGGCGTAATGCTCCGGCATCAACTCGGTGATGATCCTGACATCCCTGTTCTCTGACAAAAACCGCTTCATCCCGCATAATGCCTTGAGCTCGGCTCCTTGAATATCCATCTTGATAAGGCCGATCCGCGTCCCGGCCGGAAAACAGCGGTCTATCACCGCCGTCTCGACTTCAACGCGACCGGCAACCGTCTTGCCGTCGTGGAAAAGAGAGTGGTCTCCGCGGTTGCCCGCGTTCGTGAAAAGGGTCACTTTCCCTTCACGGTCGGAAACCGCACGCTGTACGGGGACAACGTTTTTATACCCGTTCAGCTCGATATTCTCTTTCAGAACCGCATAGTT
>ERZ795055.725-NODE-725-length-29575-cov-5.450169_pt1 | contig 29575 bp, 26 predicted proteins | sample MGYA00375139_ERZ795055 | MGnify/ENA primary metagenome ERZ795055 (study PRJEB30184, sample SAMN05720283) | anaerobic digester metagenome | isolation source: active sludge of municipal wastewater-treating anaerobic digesters | place: USA | collected 2015-01-23 ... | reverse complement strand
TCTTTTTCCGTCGACACAAAGATCAGCGCCTCACCCGCAACCGGCTCAAAGGTCTCATCAGAAGCCGGATGACTTTCCATGCGGCCGATGGTCTTGTCGCGCAGGACCAGATACGCCACGCGCCAGCCGTTTTTTTCAGCCACCGTATGAACGATCCGCCAAAGATTGCGCTTCGTTCCCTTCAGCTCTTTCGACGGGTATTCAATGATCTTGCCGTATTGTTTAAAATTTTTTCTGCCCGGTGACTGGATCAGCATCCAATTTTCTTTCCATGTGTCTTGTGCCGTGTGTCCGCTTTAATGTCTTAAAGACGTTGAATGCGGCGTATCATTAATAGATCGCGCGAAACGTCCGATCCATCTTCCGCGTCCCAGTATACAATAAAGCGCTTTTGAGCAAAAGCTTTCCGTCTTCCGCCTATTTTCTTCCCTCGATCACGCAGATATGCGTATCTGAATCGGTGTAAACCGCCGAACACGCATCCGCCAGAGCATCCCGCATCGTTTCCCAGGTCGCTGGAAAAAGGAAGATCTTAACCCGGGCCTGCCCCTTCGGCAATTGCGCCGCCAGCTCCTCGGCCTCATGAAGCTCCGTGATCCTGTAGACCCGCTTCTGCGAATACGCCAGCGCCTCAGGCGGAAGGTCGGTGATCTCAAAATCGAACGATAAACACAGATCATGATACGCGGCGTTCCTTTTGACGAGCTCTCCCACCCTTTTATACTGATCATCATCCTCCCCGAAAAACCGTTCGTAACAGAACGCTGTCCTGAAAAAAACTCCGCCCGAAAGAAGAACAAAAAAACTCAGCAGGAACGCCAGATCAAGCATCTTTCTCCGCCGCATTTCCGGGGCCCGTGTGAAATAAACGACCGGAAATATCCCGAAGGGGATCAAAGAAAAACTCAGGGCCCACTTGAGCGCCGCGAAGTCATGGATCATCGAATGCTGCTGAAAGACCAGCCCCTGAAGAACACAGGGCAGAACGGTCAGCAGGACCAGATAAACAGCTGTTCCTGCGAGGCCCCGTTCACGCGCCGGTGTTTTGCCGCGCCCCTTTTCAAACGCGCCATACAAAAACACCATCACCACCGCCGCCACCGTCGACAAGGTCAGGACCAGGCCGTAACCGTCCACGATGTGCCCGGCAAGATAGTGTTCCAAAAATCCGGGGAAGATGCCCTTCCATCCGACGCCGGACCTCCAGAAGAACGTCTTAAGCAGCCGGCCGAGGGCACCTGCGGAAAAAATCTGATACGCGTAAATCCCGATGCCCGCAAGAGCGGGGGCCACGAACGTTCGCGCGCTCACGGCGATCTGCCGGACACGGCCGGATGCGTCCTTTGAAAAAAACAGCACCCTCAGGACAGCCGCGACCGCGATCACAAAAACAAACAGCCAATCCGTCAGCACGCCCAGGAAAACGGTCCCGCCCAGCAGGAGGCGGTCAGCGGACTTCAGCGTTCTGTTCAGATAATATTTCATTTCCAGATAAACAAAGATGACAAAAAACAGCATGACCGCCTGGTCCGCGAAAAAAACATTCTGATGCCAATACAATGTCGGAGGAGTGAACAGATACACCAGCGAAGGCGCCGCGGAAAAGGCAATATTGCCGGGGCTCACGGCCTTCACGCCGTCGATGATCATGAGCATCAAAGCAAACAGCATCCACGCGATCGCCAGGTGGTTTGCGAGGTTGTAGGCCTGATACAGCCTGATCAGGTCCTGGATGCCGAAGGCCTTCGCGATCAGGAACGCCGGGATGAACGCTCCGGGAGGATAAGAGACATACGGATCCCTCAGGGCAAGACCGCTGAATTCGATCGAATCCGGGTTAAGGACATGCATGAACTTCAGCTTGAACGCGCCGTCGTTAAGCCAATTACGCGTCACGCACACAGAATGCGCCGTCAGCCATTCGTGATGGGGCCCCAAAGGCCGGGCGAACCATTTCTGACGAAGAACAACGGAATACATGAAGCACACCCCGATCAGCACAAAGCACAGGGCGGTTATGGCCTTTTGCCGGTTTATCCCGGATGCGCGCTCTTGCATGGTCTAGCTTTCTCCCTCCCGCATCTCATGATAAACATCGTCGGCGTTGACCTTCCACAGGTCATAGGGAGCGCCCGGGAGCCGCAGATAATTGCGCGCCGCCAGGATCCCCGTCATGATCGAATGGTCCTGATTGTTGTATTTGTGCATTCCGCCGCGGCCGATCGCTGAGAAGTTGGAAAATTCATCGATCCTGGACTTCAGCACGTCATAATGGCCTTCAAACCCGACATAGCTGGCCGGATACGCCTGCGCCTCCCGCACGACCCAGGACCGTTTGACCGACCGGCCCTGCACAAAGCCCAGCAGCTTTAACTCGTCGACCGCGAGCCTTTCCAGCGCCTCATCCGTCTCGTTCCAAAGGCCCTCGTTCTGGAAGACAAAATATTCCACGCCCAGCGCGCTCGTGCCGGGATGATCGACCATCGCTTTAGAAAAATTGCCGTAATTGACCAGCCGCGCCATGCGCACGTCCGGAGAATGAATGTAGATCCACTGGTCCGGGAACAGGCCCTCCCCTTCCAGAAGCAGGTTCACCGTGATGTGATCACGGTATCGCAGCGCCTTCACCGCTTCCTGCACGCGGGTCGGCTCTTGGGGGTCCAGCATGCTGAAAAAACCCTTCAGCGGAATGCTGCTGAAAAAATGCCGCGCGGTAATGTTCATGCGCTCTGAACCGTCGAGGCAGACATCGACGGACTTGATCGTTGCGCCCTCCCGGCGGATCCCGGTAACGGCCGCCTTCAGCAGAACCTCTGCGCCCCCGGATTCGATCCTGCGGCGCAGCGCTTCATACATCTGACCCGACCCCAGGACCGGATAATGGAATTCTTCCACCAGGCTTCTGACATGGTTGTCTTTCTTTTTCAGGATGGCCTTTTTTAAGATCTGCAGCACGCTGAGATCTTTGATCCGCTGCTCGGCCCACTGCGCGCTGATCTGGTCACACGGCCGGCCCCAGACCTTCTCGGTATAGGTCTTGAAAAACGCGCTGTAAAGAGCGCGCCCGAACTTCTGGACCACCCAATCCTCGAAGGTGTCCGGCTTTTTTGGGGGGGCCAATTTCGACGCGACGAAGGAAGCGATCACCTTCAGCGATTCAACCGGGCCGAGTTTCAGCAGGACGTCCACAGGTTTGATGGGGTAATGAAAAAATTTTTTGTTATACAAAATGCGCGTAAGACGTGAAACCGGAATGAAATCAGGCCCCAGGGTCTCTTTCCACAACGCCTCGATCTCGGGATTGCGGGTAAAAAAACGATGCGGCCCGATATCGAACCGCGCGCCTTCATGGACTTCGGTCCGGGCAAGGCCTCCGACGATGTGATTGCGGTCGACGATGATCGTGTCCTTCACGCCGTGTTTGGCCAGCTCCGCGGCCGCTCCCAGCCCCGCCGGTCCCGCGCCCAGGATACAACATTCGCAAGACTTAAAGATCATCCGACATTCTCCATTTTGATACAGGGGCCGATACAGGCCCGGCGCCCTATCTCTTCAACATTCCCTTTATGATCATGCTGATGGCAAAACAGATCAACGCAATGAATATCACGGCCGGCCACGCGAACGGGCTCAAGAACGCCCTGGCGATCCAATCCAGGACGGTGCACGAATAGGGCTCGCCAAAATGATTCACACATGTGCCGAAAAACATGAAACCATTTTTCGGTATCCACCACATCAATTGGATACCCGTTATAGCTGCCAATGTGAGAGCGGCTGTTAATACTAACACGAACATGCTCTACCCTCCGTCTTCCATTTTCCGTTTTCTATCTTTCCTCTTCCCTCTTCTATTTTTCCTTAAAAGATGTCATGTGCCTTATCAGCTGTATATCTTCCAAAACAAAATTCCCCAGGTCCGCCGCGAGGGTCGCGATGCCCATCGAATGCTGATCATAAAGCCGGTAGGCCTTGCCGATCTTCTGAAGATCTGTCCGGTAAATGACCTTCACCCTGACCGCCTGGATCTTATGAACGCTCGGCCTGCCGTCAAAGTTGCAGAAAAAACAGGACCCCGTCGGGATCACAAACAGAAAAAAATCCTCATCCCCGTATTTTTTGGTGAAGAACTCGGCTTTTAATTTGATCTTCAAATCCGCCTGGTCTTTGGAGGCGGCGAGCGTATAACCGGCGTCCTGAAGTTGAGCGGGCAAGACCTCATTGAGGATATCGCATTGCTCTTGTGCGGATTTAAACAACGGTCCGCCGCAGCCTTTGAGCTCCCAATAAACCGACCGGATGTCCTTAGACGATGCGATCGTGGCATCCTTCCCGATGCGATCCTCGGCCTGGAATGTGTAGGTGGCGCAGCTGTTATAAACCAACAGGCTCATCATCGCCAGCACCAGCGGCGACCAGATCAAATATTTTTTCACCTTCATCGCTTTACGCTCCACATTTCCATTGTGTTTTAATAAGACACTACGACACTATGACACTGAGACACTAAAAACCTTTAAACAAGACACTGTGACACTACGACACTCAGACACTAAAACCCTTAAAACCAGGAAACCAAAAATCTTTTTTCTTTTCACTTTTCACGTTTTCACGTTCATAGTGCCTTAGTGTCACAGTGTCTTATTTTAATTAGGCCGCTGCCCCCGATTTTATATAATATCAAGAATCCGTTGAATTTGAGGAACGCCGTACTCTGCCCTTCCAGTAACAACTTTTAAATTCGGCAGCACTTCACACTGACCAAAACTATGAGTATGGCCGCACAATACCGTCATCTCAATCATAGGATGTTTTTCCATAAAATTCTTCAAGACATTTCCGACAACTTTACAAGAAAAAAACGGCAACCAATCATCTCCTGAAATTTGACCTTCATGCCAAGTCGCTTCTTTAAATGGCGGGACATGAGTCAAAACAATGATCCTGTTATGCTTCTTTACTGCAAGAGGAAGAACCCGTCTAAAATGTTCTGCCGCTTCATTAGCCAATTCCTGAATAGCACTTAAACGCAGGGTCCGATCCCTCGTCTTCAATTCATCGATCAAATAAAAATCATTCAGTTCTACAGAACTACGGTAAAAATCTCCAAACCGTCCATCAGCCCAGGAATCATGCCCGATCAAAACCGTGTGAGTCGATAAGCTTACAGAGTCGACTGCATTTAACCAAATTAAATTCTCAGAATTTTTTACCAGATCAGCAACCATTGATCGGGTTCCCTTGATCGATCCCTCATAATAATCATGGTTACCAAGAACAAAATAGATCGGTCGCTTTAAAACAGATTCCGCATGCTTAAGATAATCAATGATCTTATCGGCTTCGCCAATATCTCCCGAAACAAAAAAACAATCAACCGTTTCCTCAGATACCAGCAACAGGAACTCTTCCAGTTGATCGTGTTTTAAAAAATTCAAATGAATATCTGTTAACCAAGCCGCATTCATTTTTATTAAAATCCCGCCCTCATGTACGTAAAAAGCTCTCCAGCCGTCTCTTCTATGTTAATTGTGCGATCAATTCTTGAAACCGTTCAAAAATATCCGTCCTTAAATCATCAATAAATACATCCGGTCCATTTTCTTTTTCAACCATCAAACAACCGGGGCTTGAATTACGCTTAAAATATTTTTTCAAATTCTTTGCCGCTTGCGGCAACTCACCCCTTTTATAATATTGATGAAACTCTTTCAAAATAACATCAAGGTCGGGAGCATAGCGCAATATAAAGTAGATATAAAAAAGATCTTTCGCTTGTTTTAATTCGTCCTCACGCTCAACAAACACCGCTGATTTATGATAAATAAAAGCTGAGGGTCTAGGACATAATAAAGAATGGGTTTTATCTCTTCGTGCATCTTTGACGCTGACTGGCGCTGAATGACTCAATAAGAAATCGAAGTCGGGAAGTTTGTTAAGGCTCATTTGAACCCCAACGAGTTTTTCGACATTCTCTACCGGAATATCCGTCGAACTGATAAAGTCAATGCGAACTTTCCCGCTCTTAAATAAAACAACCGGATACATCCGATTCATATCTAGATGGCGTTCAGTATAATCAAAGTCCGACAAAATCTGAAAGATGGTTTTCTTATGAACTCGCGGCTTCTTTGGGCTCACACCAAAATCAATATCCAATGTTGTAACCGGGTTAACAGTAAAATTTTTCCAGATAAAGCGGGGATAAACATACGCCAACCATCCCCCAACAAGCGTAAGCTCACCGAGATATTCATTCAAATCATCAAGCACACAAAAAAATAAATCTTCTGACTCCATATTATTGGCCAAGGGTTTTTCCTTCCTGTTCCAGCTTTTCTTTTAAGAACTCCGACTGCTCTCTCCCCCTGGGCTGAAAATGATATAAATCTAAAAATAACTGCAAATTGGAAACAACAGAATATCCTTCGATCTTTTGACTGTTTGCAAAAGTGCTTGTTTTATAATACGGCTCAATAAAATGCACATTTCCCCCGGAAACAAGCTCTTTCAAATCAAGTTTCTGCCGGACATTAAGAATATCCTTATCCCAGTTATCCGTTCTCAAATAAATGTATACTTGATCTGTTTTCACATAAGACGTTAATAAATTAGCACCTGAATGAAGCGTCAGCGCATAGGTATGATTATTAAGAACGGCTTTCATTTTTTTCAATATATCTTGGTCGTGAGTGTAATACGTCTTGACTGTATTAAGCTCAAACTTATAAAATTGCGTCCATTCTTTGATAAGCTTGTCAGGGTAAGTCAACACTGTATGACTCTCTGGTCCTTTTTTGATACGCTCCGCATATCCCTTTTGAGCGATGATCTCTAAAACCTGCTGTGTTAATCCGAGACTAACCCCTTCAGGCCCGTTGAAATCTCGCACGACCCATTTGCGATCAGGCTCTTGAAGCATCTTCCTAAGAATTAATGTCGCCTTATCAGCAAATATGTTCTTTTTATATGTCTTTTTGTTCATAATGTTCACCAATCTATCAATGTTCACTCTTTAGTGAACAATATATAATATATGAACATTAATGTCAAGCGCTCTGGACATACTCACCGTTCTGCTCTTCCTGCACGATGCGCCGGCCCGTTTCCCAGGCAAACCTGACCTGCGCCTCCCGCGCGTTGGTGTACAGAGCGGAAATATCCTCGACGAGTTTTTGGAACCTGTTTTTAGCTGGAAGGTTGGTGGGCATGGGCGGTCACCTGTTATTTACGAATATGTTTCCTTTGTAAAACGCCAATCATATCCATAAGCTTTTTTACGATACCCATATCCTGTTGTACATGGTTTGCGCAAACAAACAGAACTAATTGATGAAACACAGTTCGTATTTTTAACTTTGCCTTTTTCTACTAGCCACTTTGCCGCCTCATGCTGGCTTGAAAATACTTTCAAAATATTCCCCGACTGCAAATCAATCATACAAACTTCTTTACTTGTTTTCGCTGCAGCAGCTTTAGCTCTTTTTTGTGCATTTGCTTGCGCTTCTTGAGAATGTTTATTCTTCCATTCTTTTAATGATGCTTTACGCTTTTCATTAGCTTTTTGGCTTGTACGCGAACTTATTAGCTTTTCCTGCCAAGCCTTATATTTTTCTGGGTTTTCTTTAGCCCACTTTTTAAAGCCAGCTTTTCGTTTTGCTTGGCATTCAAGAGTTTTAATTTTTTCGTGACTTTTCTTTTTTGCTTCAGCATATTCCTTGGGGTTTTCCTCTCTCCACCTTACAATACGCTTACTAAACATTTCACGATATTTTTCTGAGCTCATGACTTCTTTTATTCTTCGACTACGCGCGCGAAGTTCTGGTGTATCACCCGATCGAAAAGCTTTTTTGGATGCTTCAAGCATCGGTTTAAACTGCTCAGGATGATTTTTTATATACTCACGTTTCTTTTCGCTTGTTTCTGCGATGGATGGATGCTTAGTTGTTCCACCGCCGCCAGCAACAAGATTAAGGCATTTTTCATCAGACAAAAGGTCTTTATCGACAATAGTCGCTTCAAGTTGTTCTGCTTCCTCAGCGGTCTCACATTTTGCGATATAATAACGCGCAAATCGATCTTTATATTTTTTAAACTTATTTACAAATTTTAGTCCAGATCCTTGATATCGTTTTAATTGAGACCATGTGGGCCGATTAGCTTTACCAATATAATATTCGCCGCTTTCCCAGTTTATTTGAATATAAATTACTCTATAATAACCATCACTTTCATTTCGTTTACGAACAAGTTCACTTGGGGTTAAAACATCAAACCAACGGTTTTTTATTGCAATACGCTGTTTATTGAAACCCCATTTTGCTGAATTACGTTTTGAATCAAAAAAAGCGGACAGATTGTCATCCAAAGACAATTCAGCCGGATTAAATTCCTGCCAAACTCTGATATTTTCATTAATTGTTATTATCATGCTTTAATTGAAATAAAAGTGACGCGCACATTTATTGACTCATTTAAAAAAGGTGTACGTCACGCGTCCCGTTTATTATTTATTCATTTTATCTCGTGGCTCCGGATTCTTCTGCATAAGCCCATTGAATTCGTCTGCAGTCTTACAGACCAATTTTTTTACCCTTCATTTTATTGCTTACACCAAGCGGCGATGGTATTAATATTCTTCTTTATTGCCGCAGAGATTTGATCATCGCCAAGCCCATCAATTTTAATTAAGACACTGCTTGCCTTATGATCAGCATTCCGAAAAATTCCAAGTTCTTCTTCAAATGATTTATCGAATACCGCTAAAGCATCCTCCATAATCCAAGAACACGGTCTTTTGTTATCAGACTCGTCTTTCTTTCTACCATCTAGGTCAAAAACGGTAAAATATGGTATTCCAAAGGCTTTGCATAATAGCTGGTAATATGGGATCTTCGACTTCCCATTTGCACTGATAATGGTCACGTCACAAAGACTTTTATTAATCTTATTAGCCAAAACCGGCATTCCATATTTCTCAGCGGGTCCTTCAACAATTAAACATTTACGGGCAAAGAATATTTGATTATCCTCACGAAAGAATACTGTTTTATGCTGATGAAATTTTTTAATCTCATCGAGGTGCTCCGACACTTCCTTGTTTTCTATAACCTCATTCAGCTTTTCTGCCTCCGGCGTATTCTTAAAATCTCTGTTGAACCGACTTATTGAATCCCAATTGGCGATACTTATAAAACAATCCGATTGCGTTGTGTAAACTATTTGAGATGATGATTTTTGAAATTCCTTGAACAATCTCGACTGCAATTGAGGATGCAAATGAAGTTCCGGCTCATCTATAAGAAATACTATTTCCCCTCTCGAAAGACTACTAATAATCTCTAATAAAAAATAAGCCAATAAAATGGAGATACCGGAACCGAGGTTTTTCTGGTCAATTTGATTCGACCCATCGCGTAATGAGAAAAAAGATTTTAAAAACGGCTGTTCGATATCCAATAAACTCAGCTCTAGATTTTCGCACTCAATACCAACAAAATCTTTTAGCTTCTCTCCTAGCGGCCGCATAATGCGGTCATTTTTTGGATCAATCACAGTGGCGATAACCTGGCTGTAAAAATCTTCCCACTTCTGCACGATATCCACCTGAACCCATTTATTCCTGTATCGCCAGTTTAAATCCTTTATTATTTTACTCAAAAGCGTATTAAAACCGGTACTTGCTTCACTTTCTCTGTCACGATCAAAATAAAATATGTTTGGATAATTTATGAATTCATTCTGCAGTGATAACCTTTGCTGTGTGAACTTAAAGACAGAGTTAGCTGTTTTACGCGGAGATTCATATCCTTGATCAGTCTTAAGCACTTTATCTGGGATTTTGGTTGATAGCGCATCTAAATAAATGCACTGAAGCTCCTCTTTAGAGTTATACAAAATTGGTACAGCATATTTCTCTGTCACGAACGGATCAGACAATGCTTTTCCTCCCGCGGCCTGTTTTCTTCTATGCGCTGAAAACACGACGCTTCGACACAAAATATCCTGAGTGGTATACCCATCGGGTATCTTACACAAAAAGGGCTTATCGAAATATACTGTTATCCCCAAATCTCCTTCGTCGCTATTATTGAAATCTTGCTCAGTGATATATGCATATCCTGATGAAGTTGCTAAATTAATAGCTTCTAAAATCGTGGTTTTGCCACAACCGTTTTCTCCAATTAAGGCATGACATTTTTGAAAATCGACATCAACTTTCTTAAAACATCGAAAATTATTTATTTCTATTCTAGATATTGCCATTACGCCCTCTTATTATTGAACTTATAAAAATAAAGGCAACGGACACATTTGCTACGTTCCCTTTATGGCCGCTTTTCCATCCTGCCTTTGACCAGCTTGGCCGGATACTTCCTGGCGTTCTTCTTTATCTTCCTGAGGACCGCCTTTTCCAGGTCGATCCCGTATAGGCCGCAAAACCCCATCAAATAAATGGCCACATCCGCGACCTCATCCTCGATCTCAAATTTTTTGCGTTTGTCTTTCAAGATCTGAGCCGCCTCTTCAGCCGAATTCGTCCACTGGAAATGCTCCATGAGCTCCGCCGCTTCGATAGACAGGGACATGCTCAAATTTTTTGGGGTATGGAATTTTTCCCAATCCCGTTCTTTAACGAATTTTTTTATTTTATCCTGGATCAAAGATATTTCATTCATGCAATTCCCCCGATCAGAAAATAATAAAGGCCAGGGAGCTCCTGGCCACAATACAGTCATTACGTTTTTTATATCTCAACTTTAAAAAAGCGTCCGTCATGTTTTTTGTTTTTTCCTATTTTTTTTAGGAATCATATTCACTCTTAAAACTCCCTAGAGAATGCGTATTAATTTTATAAACAGACTCTTCTATTTTATAAATAATAACATTATCAGAATTAAATTCCTGCAGATGGCTTAATGTTGCAACCTGACCCGGAACCAATTGAAGTTTTTTTCTTAAAATCCAATTCCCCAATTCTTTATTGGGATCGCTCATTAAAGCTTTACATCCCTGCTGACAAACCTTTGCTGTCATTTCCCTCCCATCATCTGTAATAAGCTTAAACTTCTGGTCTTTCGGCGGGAAAAAGCCGGGCTTCACCTGATGGATAATCTGTGGAATCGGAATATAAACTTCATCCGGATGACGAGACCGTCCGCCCGCATTCCATTGGTTAAGGCCGGATTTCAATGAGACTTTTCCTGTTCTTGTACTGTAAAGAGGCAGAATCACATAATCTGTTTTCTTGATAAGACTGCGATCTACAGTATCCGGCTCACTAAGTTCATCAAGGGCTGCATTTAAAAGCGCCTTGTTTAAAAACCCGTTAATTTCTACAGCATCAAAATATTGCGCATAACTAAAATCCATAAGAAGAACACTCTTGGATATATTGAATGTATATTTAAAATACTTATCTTCAAAAGCCACTGACCCCCGTTTTTTTTCGATCCCTCTAATTGAAGGAAGATCAATAGGGATCATAGGACACTCTGCGATATATATTTTCCCTACATCCCGAACAACATAATGATAAACGGTGTTTTTAAGGCCGTACGCCTTTACCGTTTCTTCTATCCGCTGATTCCTATATAAAGCAACCTGCTTTATTAAATGATCATCATTTGTTAAATCTAATGGGAACTTCGCGCGGTTGTTAAACTCAGCCACTTTTTCTGTCCCGCGCATTGCTGGTTTTGCCAAAAAAGTTTTTACGCCTATCCCATCTGTGATCTTAACAGCATCAACCGAAACATCTTTTCGGGTTTCGTCAGAGGCTTCAAAGGCTTTGCAGAAAATTTTTTCAACAACCCGATAAGGCAGATACGGTTTTGTATTTCCGCTGAATATTGGACTAAGCTGAGCTGTGCCTAATATAAGCTGTTTGTATTTTTTTCTCTGAGGGGATGATTGTTTAGGATAAAAGGGGTCAAAAAACATTATCCAGCTGTTCTTTCCATTAGAGCGTTCTGCTTCATCCTGCAGCCGGCTCTAATACATTTTGAACTCGATAGGATCCGGCAGCATTCTGATATTTCATATCTAAAGCAATCCTAATCTTTTCCGCGATACGGCGTATTACAGGAACACTCACAGAATTTCCCATCTGCTTATAAAGATGCGCTGAGGCTATATCGGGAAGACGAAAATCATCGTCAAACCCCTGCAGGCGGGCACATTCACGCGGAGTCAGCTTGCGAATGCCGTAATTATCACGGACAAGCGGAACATTATGGCCTCCGGTTCCCATATTTGCTGTCAAAGTCGGGCATACTCCGCTTTTATTCTCCCGAAGATAAACCCTCCGCCACTGATAAACAGTATTCTTAGATTTCATCTGTTCATTCAGAACTTTATAAAAACCGCATTTCTCAGTATAGTAATATTTTCTGTCAACTTTCTTTTGTTCTAAAATGTCTCGACGGACCGTTTTTGTTAATTCACTCTTTTGAGGAAAAGAAAAATTATCAGAACAACTCCCGTCTCCTCTTACCCATGCAGATTCGTCTTGAAAACCGACAATATAAATTCTTTCTCTGGTCTGCGGAATATTGCCGTACTCCATTGTATTAAGAACTTTCGGAATAAAAGAATAGCCCGTATCTTTAATTGTTTCTTCCATCACGCGGAATGTTCTGCCGTTGTCATGGGCAATAAGATTTTTGACATTTTCTAAAAGAAATGCTTTCGGCTTAAGACTTGTAATTATTTTCATCGTTTCAAAAAACAAATTACCCCTGGAGTCTTCAAATCCCTTTCTGTAACCGGCAATAGAGAATGCCTGACATGGAAAACCGGAGGTAATAACATCCGTCTTATCAAGAAAGCTCATCTTCTGATTAACCAAATCATGAACATCGTCTGGAAAGAATTTATGGGAAAAATTGGATTCGTAAGTGATCTTTGCATTCTTATCAAATTCATTTGCCCATAAAAGCTGAAAACCTGCCTGTTCAAAGCCTCGGCAGATCCCGCCTATTCCTGCAAATAAACTTCCGACCGTATACTTTGCTTTTTTTACCATGTTATGATTCATTTCAATCCTCCATTTTAAGGGGGAAATTTAAGGAATGAGGATTGAAGCATGTTACCACTCATATGTGTGGAATGTCAATACTTTTCTTTTCTTCAAACAACGGCTTTAATTTAGAAAAAACTTTTAATTCCTTTTTTACTTCACACTCCCAAACTGTAATAATACGCCAACCATCTTTTTTTAACGCTCGTTTATTTATTTTATCGCGTTCTAAATTTCTTTCAAGTTTCGGAACCCAATATTTTTTATTTGTTTTTGGTACATTTGCCCGGCGGCATCCTTTATGGCAATGCCAAAAACATCCGTGAACAAAAACTACAGTTTTATATTTAGGAAGAACTATATCCGGCTTCCCGGGAAGACTTTTTACATGAAGCCCGAATCTAAATCCCACCCTATGAAGAATACTTCTAACTATCTTTTCGGGCTTCGTATCCGCGGCCCGTATGCGGGACATATTCCAGCTTCTTTTTTCTCCGCTCAAATGGTCCATATGTCAGTTCATCACTAATATTTTCTGTATGATTATACCATTAACAAACTGCTGTAAAATCGTTTATTCTTTATTTCGAGATGTCTGCCATATTAAATTCATCAGATTTTTCCTGTCACCAATCAATCGGAAAGTAGTCTTTGAGGAATTTGCCGCACCAGTGTTTGCCCGTGAGGATGCCGCTAAAGAACGGATCGCACACCCGCGCCGCGCCGTCCACAATGTCCAAGGGCGGCTGAAAATCATGCTGCTCCTGCTTAAACGCTGCCAGGGCGGCCGGATCTTCGTCCGTCACCCAGCCGGTATCGACCGCGTTCATGTAGATGCCGTGCCCGGCCAACTCTGCCGCGGCCGTGTGCGTCAGCATGTTGAGCGCGGCCTTGGCCATGTTGGTGTGGGGATGGCGTTCGCTTTTTTTAAAACGCAAAAACTTCCCCTCCATGGCCGACACATTGACGATGTGTTTCTGCCCCGTCACGTCGCGCTTCATCATCGGGATGAGCCGGTTGCACAAGACAAACGGCGCGATCGCGTTCACCAGCTGAAGCTCGAGCATCTCAGCGGTCGGAACTTCGCCGAGCTTTAGCCGCCAGCTGTTGGTCGCACGCAAATCCACCTGCTGAAGATCCGCGTCGAGCTTTCCGCTGGGGAAAACTTCCTGAGTGTTCAGCGCATGATCATACGCGTAGGGGATCTGCGAGAGTGCGGCGGATGCGCGCAACCCTATCCCCGGCGTTCGGCCCGTCCAGCTGACCGGCAGGCCTTTCTCTGAGCTGAGGGCGTCTTTTGAAAAAGACGCGAGCCTTTGCTTGCATTCTTCAAAATCATCCATCAACGAAAGCGCCTCGATCGGAATTTCAAAATGCGCCTTCGCTTCATTGGCCATCAGGTGTTTATAAAACCCCGGCGGGCGCCTCACGGTCTGGGCCGCGTTGTTGATCAAAATATCCAGGCGGTCATATTTTTGTTCCACAAAAGAACAGAAGATCTCCACGCTCGGTGTATGCCGCAAGTCCAGCCCGTAGATGTGCAAACGGCTTTTCCAGTTTTCAAAATCCTCTTCTTTGGAATACCTGAGCGCCGAATCCACCGGAAAGCGTGTGGTGGCGATGACCCTCGCTCCGGCGCGCAGCATCATGAGCGTCGCCTGATATCCGATCTTTAAACGCGAGCCAGTGATGAGCGCGACCCGCCCCTCAAGAGAGGCGGTCTGAAAGCGTTTTTGATAATTCAACTCTGCGCACGACGGGCACATGGAGTCATAAAAAAAGTGGAGTTTGGTGTACTCGGCCTTGCAGACATAACAGTTGCGGGCGGATTTCAGCTCTGGTGGTGGCGCCTTCGGGGGCTGCGGCTCCTCCGGCGTTTGCGGGTCGTGGGCCTGCGCCTCTTCAAACGCAATTTGTTTGGGCGCGCTGAACACTTTGGCCTCGCGCGCTTTGCGGATGCCTGTGTTGGCGCGGGCCATGCGTTCGTGCGTGCGGGTGCGCTGGCGTTTGGCTTTGCGGATCTCGCGTTTGCGCGCGACGATCTCATCGCCGTTGGGCTGCGCGAGCCTCCCTGCGGCTTTCAAAAGCTGGATGCGTTCTTTTTCAGATAATTGAGCGAGCTTGGAGCTGTCTTCAACTAAACCTTCAAGGATCGAAATGCATTCCGCGATTCGTTCAGGTGATGGAGTGATCGGATTTTTTGGGGTGGTCATAGGGGAAGATTATAGCATGACTTTTAACAAAAGACACTAGGACACTACGGCACTACGACACTAAAAACCTTAAAACCCTAGTCACTAAGTACCAATGTCTTAGTGTCTTAGTGCCTTAGTGCCTTAGTGCCTTAGTGCCTTAGTGTCTTAGTGCCTTAGTGTAACAGCCATTCCAACGCATCGGCCCGATCGCGAAAACTGTGGACGTTAGCGCCCCGGTTGACCGAGATGTTTTCAGCGAATCGCATATTTTGTTCAAGCGTGTCAAGGAAGGCGACTTTCAGATCGCCGAAATGCGTCTTTGAATGGGACCCCAGCTCTGCCTTATCCAGTTCTGGGATGGAGCCTTTCAGATGTGTCAGATCAATGAGGATCTTATTTTTGCCGCGGGCGCGGGCCTCCTCCGCCGCGGTCTGCCCGCTTTCCAGAAACCGCTCAAAAGAATATTTGCCCTCCAAGATCACCTCTAAATAAAGTTCTTCCTCAATGGTTGTCACCTTGAAACTCATAGAGCATGCCCCCTGTTGTTGGAATAGAAAATATTATAAAACATGAAGCGCGGAAGGTAAAGCATTTAACTAAGACACTGAGACACTACGACACTGAAAACCTTCAAACAGGACACCCTGACAATACGGCACTAGGGCACTAAAATCTTAAAAACATTAAAACCAAACAGTCAAAAAAAAGGCACCAAGAGCTTCCAATGTCTTGGTGCCTTAGTGCCTTAGTGTCACAGTGCCTTAATTAGCGCCTATTTATTTTTTTTCCGTAAAAACGCGCCGGCCAGTCCGGTCGAAAAAAGCAGCATCGTCGCCGGTTCGGGGACCGCGTTAGGAGCAGTAACATCTCCGATCGTGACCCGGTAACTGTTCAAAGAAAGAGCGCCTAACAAACGCGTGTGATTGGGATCATCAACGCTCCAATAATTCAACTGAGGATCGGAATTGGATGTGTAAATACCATCCGGCAAAATGTCATATCCCGGCGCATTGGCAAGACCAAGCCCCATAGGAATCAGGGTCGTTCCACTATAGACCCCCCAATAACTTCCCATGTTATAATCTATTCTTACAGCCGGAGAATATTCCCCGTTCAAAAGCGGATAACCATTCGATTGCCCCCCCGCCAACTCATCCCCGTCAGAAATAACCGTGAACGGAAGCCATACCCGGTAAGCCCCGGATTCAGCTATATCCGTATAGGTCACATTCGGGTCCGTCCCCCAAAACCATGTCAGCGCAAAAGCATCGGACGCCAGGATAAGCGTCACAGTCAGAACTACGGTTAAAATTATTCCTTTTTTCATTTTCCCCTCTTTCTATTTTTGACTTTCCCTCTACGCTTTACGCTTTCGCTTTTTTAGCGCCATACCCGTCAGCCCCGCGCCGAACAAAAGCATCGTCGCCGGTTCCGGAACTGCCGATGTCCCGTCCCCCCGGACAGTAAGATCATCAATAAAAACTTCGCTTCTGCTCGTTATGTCGGACACCTTTAGACTTATTTTTGAAATAACACTATCGATATTAAAACTCAACTCCCGGTATGTGGAATCTGCCACCCCGGAATTGACAGGGTTTTTACTAAAAACATACCCCGCCGAAGGATCGGGATCAAAAGCAACTCCATCCAGATAGATAAATCCCTGCGATCCCCAGTTTCCGAATAATTCGATGTCTTTAAATGATAGCATCGAGACATACGTCGGCTCATCGAAATCAATGTTCAAAATTGTTTCATAACTCGAAAAACAGCTTGCACCGCAGGTCGAACGGCCAAAACCAAACGCCTTGGTGCTGCCAAAAACAGTTTGATCAACGATGCCTGGATCAGAAGAAAAACTTCCCGCTGAAGAAAATGAAGCTCGTGGATCCAGAACACCATCTTCAAAATTTTCAGAAAATATGACAAGCGCAAACGCATCGGACGCCAACATAAGCGTCACAGCCAGAACCGCAGTTAAAATTATGCCTTTTTTCATTTCGCCTCTCTTTCTATTTTTGACTTTCCCTCTACACTTTACGCTTTACCCTTCGCAAGCTCAGGACTCCCTGCGGTCGCTCTTTCTGAAAGCCATACCTGTTAATCCAACGCCAAAAAGCAGCATCGTCGCCGGCTCAGGGACCGCGTTGCTACCATTTCGGCTTTCGTATTCAACAATATAGCCGGAGACATTCCCGGGAGAATTGTAATCTCCGATATCATTCCACCCTCCGCCCGCCGGATGAAACTGAAGATAATCTTCCGTAACGTTGCCGTAAGCGCCGTCATTGGGCTCTTCGCTCCTCCAAGCCGTATAATCCCATGTCTCTCCTGTTACCCATGTCCACACGCCTTCTGTTTCCATGTCTGTTCCGCCTAACAAATAACCATCAAGATTTCCAAAGGTTGTCTTCAGCCAGGTTTCTTCGGCAGAACTGGTTAACGTGGCAAGATGGCCTGAAAATCCAAGATACGTTGACTCCGACGCGGCTTTATTTGCATCGGTCCAATAATAGAATCCGGACACGAGATCATAGTAATTCCCATTGCCCAGCCATTGTATCGGCATTGCGAATGAGGGCTTGGTCGCAACTAAACTCATGCAGATAATGCTAAAGGTGATCGTTGCTATTTTTTTCATTCTTTTCCCTTTTTTAAATTAGGTAGTTATGATTTAAACTTTTCGCCTTCTTAATGCTAATCCCGTCAAGCCTGCGCCAAAAAGCACCATCGTCGCCGGCTCAGGGACCGCGTTGGTCTGCGCGCCTGCTGCCGTGCCCCAAAGCTCGATCTCAGACATGCCGGACCAGTGCGAACCGCCGACAATCTCATGCTTGGCATATCGGATATCGATCCCCGCGATGCCGAAATCCAGAAAATACTGCGAATCAGTCGGATCCGCGGATTCATCCACAAAAATTCCCGATGCGCGCAGCGTCCAGTCGTTTCCGTTGGTTCCCGTATAAAAATTATAAATATTGGTATACCCGGCATACATCCCGTCATTGTCATCCCAAAACCCGTAGATCTGATTGACGTTTTGGACCGATCCCAGATCCAGCATCACCCAATTCGGGCTTGTGGGAGATCCGTGGTCGCCAGCATTCCAGATCGTTGAATAACTTCCATCGTTCACATTGGCAGGCACCATCGTGGAATACGAACTGTTGGCTGTCGCGCTTGCCGAAAGCGCCAAATTAGTCAATGCCTGCGCTTGAGCCGGCATCAGACAAAAAACCATCACCATCGCAACAAATAATTTCTTCAGCATGTTCCCCCCTCTTTTTAAAAAACAAACTGGCTGACAGCCCTCCAATCAGGCTGTCCCTGTTGATTAAAAACCGATTTGACACTTAGATTCTAATAAAGAAGCAATTTCCAAGCCAAAATTCATGGAAATTTAAAATATTTTATAAATTAAGCAACAGCGCCCTGATGATGAAAAAAACGGAAGAATTAGGAATCCTCCAGCAACAGGAACCCTGCTTATTGTATTCAAAAAAATTAACATCCATGATGAAAATAGGGGACAGCGACCTGATTCATTAATTCATTAATTAGGGCGCTGTCCCCTATTTAGTGCTACAATATCCCTCCATATCCACCTCTTGGACAAGGTGTTAAATTATGCATAATATCGGAAACATCTTTCGCGCGCTGCGCAACAAAAACTACCGCCTCTTCTTCTGCGGGCAGAGCGTCTCTTTGATCGGGACCTGGATGCAATCGATCGCCATCAGCTGGCTGGCCTACCGGATGAGCAATTCCATTTTTGTGCTGGGCCTTGTGGGCTTCGCCCTGCAGATCCCGACGTTCGTGCTCTCGCCTTTGGCCGGGATCGCCGCCGACCGCCACGACCGTCACCGGCTGTTGATCGTGACCCAGGCGCTGTCGATGCTGCAGGCGCTCATCCTCGCCGCCCTGGTCATGAGCAATGTCATCACCATCTGGCAGATCGTAGTCTTAAGTATCTTTTTAGGAACGGTCAACGCCTTTGATATCCCGATCCGGCAGGCTTTTCTTCTGGAAATGATCGACAACAAAGAGGACCTGGGCAATGCCGTGGCCCTCAATTCATCCATGGTCAACATGGCCCGGCTCATCGGCCCGTCGATCGCAGGGTTTCTGATCGCCATGGTCGGCGAAGGGGTCTGCTTTTTGATCAACGGCATCAGTTATGTGGCGGTCTTAAGCTCACTGTTTATGATGCGCGTCAAAAAACGCGAGCCCGCGGTCCACACCGCGGACATTTTGACCCGGATCAAAGAAGGGGTCGTCTACGCCTATAATTTTGTGCCGATCCGGATCCTGTTATCGACGCTGGGGCTGATCAGCCTGGTGGGCGGCGGGCTGCAGACACTGATGCCGGTCTTTGCCCGGGAAATTTTCCGCGGAGGGCCGCAGACCTTAGGGGTCCTCATGGCGGCGACTGGGCTGGGCGCTTTGAGCGGAGCGGTCTTTCTGGCGAGCCGTGACACGGTCTTAGGGATGGGGCGGCTGATCGGCAGGGTCACGATCGTTTTCGGCCTGTGCATCATCGCCTTCTCGGTCTCGAACATCCTCGCGCTGTCTCTGGTTCTGCTTTTTGTCGCCGGGTTCAGCATGATGGTGCATATGGCCTCCAGCAACACGCTTTTGCAGCTTATTACCGAAGAGGACAAGCGCGGGCGGGTGATGAGTTTTTATACCATGGCCTTCATGGGAACGGTCCCCATCGGAAGCATTGCCGCCGGAAGCCTCGCGGCGCGCTCCAACGTGCACATTGTGCTGTTCGGCTGCGGAATCCTCTGCCTCGTTGCCTCCGCGCTCTTTTGGAAAAAACTCCCGGTCCTTAGAGAACAGATCCGTCCGATCTACGCCGAAAAAGGCATCATTCCGCAGGTGGCCAAAGGGATCGGGCAAGTGACGACCTAGCGCCTCAGTGCCGCGGCGATCCATTCCTTCGCCCGCAGCAAGACCCAAAAGACCACCGGCACGAACAAAAAGGTGAACAGGACCGAGGCCAACATCCCGCCGATCATGACCCCCGACATGGATTTTTTGTAGGGAACAAGGGTGAATAATTGCGGAACAACGCCCAGGATGATCGCGATCGACGTCATCAAAACCGCCTTGAACTTCACGCTTACGCCCAGCCAAAGCGCCTCTTTGATATCCACGCCTTCTTTCATCTTCTGGACCGTGTAATCCAGAACCAGGATCGCGTTGTTGACGACCAGCCCCACCAGCATGACCATGCCCATCATGGCCATCATGTCGATGCTCATCCCCTGAAAGAATAAGACCACATACACCCCGACGAAGGACATCGCCACCGAAAAGATAATGGCCAGAGGTATCAAAAACGAATTCAGGATCGCCGCCAGCAGCATGTAGGTCAGGATAACGGCCAGGATAAAGGCCTTGCCGATCTCAGCGCCGGACTCTTCCTGATGTTCGGAATCCCCGGAATAACGGTAGCCGTATCCTTCCGGAAGGTCCATTTTTTGTTTTACCAGCCTGTCGATCTCAGCGGCCGCGACACCCAAAGACCCTTTGGAAAGGTCCCCGTCCAGCGAAATGACCCGATCCCGGTCGCGGTGCTTGATCGCCGGCAGGGCGATGCTGTCTTTCAGCGTTCCGAACTGCGTGATGGGAAACATCCCCTTAAGCGTGATGATATCGATGGCGCGCACATCATCAAAATCCCGTTTGTATTCGTCGGCCAGTTCCACATTAATGTCATAATCCTCGCCGGACTCTTTATACGTGTTGGTGTCATCCCCGAAAACGGCGGTCCGCAGGATGTTGCCGACCCGCGCCGGCGAGACCCCGTAATTGTTGACCGCTTCCTGGTCAGGGATGAATTTCATTTCTTTCTTGGGCTTCTTATACGAGGAGACCACCGAGCGAAAATACCCGGTCTCTTCCATGACCGCCTTCATCTGCTGCGAAAGCCGGATCATCTCATCATAATCTTTCCCGTAAAAATTGATCTGGACGTCCGCTTCAGCGTCCCACCCCCGGCTCATGCGGACCTCCATGTCCGGGATCCGCGAGACGAACGGGATCAGCTCATTGATGATATCCATGTCGCTGCGCTTGCGCTTTTCGGCGTCGGTCAGGTTGATGGTCATGTCGATATTCTCAACGCCGTTGTTGCCGACGCGCGTCAGATAGGAGGATACCTCCGGGATCGCGGAGACGCGCCGCTCGATTTTTTTGGCCGCCTCCAGGCTGCGGTCGATGGTGGAGCCCTGAGGCAACGACGCCTTCACATAGATCTTGTCCGTGTCCGATTTGGGCATAAAATCCGACCCCAGATACGGAATATAGATACGCGACGACATAAACACCAGAAGCGCCGCCAGAAGCGTCCATTTCCAATATTTAAAAGTGGCCTCAAAGACATGGCCGTATTCCTTTTTGATGAATTCAAGGATGCGGTCGGTCTGTTCCACCAGCCAGTAGAACGGCCTTGAAAAACGATGGCGCCTGCCCTCGCCTTTCGCCGAGCCCAAAACCAGCGCGCAAAGCATCGGCGTGAGCGTGAAGGACGCCAGAAGCGAAAAGACCGTCGCGTAAATGACCGTCAGGCCGAACGGCCGGAAGAACTGCCCGACAATGCCGCCCATGGAGGCGATCGGCGTAAACACAACAAGGTTCGTTCCCGTCGAAGCCAAAACCGCGATCAGGACCTCTTCGGTCCCTTTGATCGCCGCGTTATGGGGCTCTTCGCCCTTTTTCAGGTGGACCAGGATGCTTTCGATAATGACGATGGCGTTAGCGATCAGCGTCCCCAGGGCTGTGGCCATGGCCAACAGCGTGATGATATTGATCGTGAAGCCCGACATGCCCATCAAGGCGAAGGTCGAGACGATCGAGGTGGGGATGATCACCGCCGAAATGAAGGTGATGCGGAAATTTCCCGTGAACAAGAACAAAAGCGCGATCGTGTAAAGGATGCCGACGATGATGTTTTCCTGCGTGGACTTGACCTCATCGATGATGGAGGTCGTGTTGTCGCTTGCGATCTGAAGCTCGACCCCTTGCGGCAAAAAACCCTGGAACTGCTTAAAGCGCTTCTTGAACTGCTTGAAAATATTGATCGCGTTGCCGTCGGAGACCTTCATCACCGAAAGGCCGACCACGTTCTTTCCGTTAAAGCGGGCGATCGAATCCGCCTTTTTAAAGCTGTCGGTGACCGTGGCCACCTCGCTTAATTTCAGCGTCCGCCCGTCCGATGTCGTGATCTGCAGGTCCTTGATCTCATCCGCCTCCTCAAACTCCCCCACGAAACGGACGCTCAGCGAATTGTCCCCTTTTTCCAGAAGCCCGCCCGGGATGTTGGTGTTGCGGTTGCTGATGGCATCCACGATGTCCGTGATCGTCAGGTAATACTGTTTCATCAGCATGGGGTCGGCCTTGATGTTGATCTGGCGTTCTTTGCCGCCGTAGATATCCACATTGGCGACCCCTTCCAGCGAAGAAAGCCTCTGCCGGAACCTCTTGTCCGCGAACTCATACAGGTCGCGCTCGCTGACCGTGTCGCTGACAAGGACCAGTTCCATGACCGGCGTCAACAGGGGGTCGAACTTCTCAATGATCGGCTTTTCAATGTCCTGCGGAAGGTCGTTCAGGATCGCCTCGACCTTGTCCTTGACCTCGATGGATTTGACGTTCACGTCGGCCGAAAGCAGGAATTCAATGTAGACATATCCGAGATTGTCATAGGATTCGCTGCGGATCTTCTTGATCTCCGAAAGCTCTGAGACCGCGTCCTCGATCTTGTCGATGACCAGGGTCTCCACCTCCAGAGGCGTGGCCCCCGGATACTGGATGGTCACCGTGACGATCGGAAAGTCGACCGAAGGGAATTCTTCGATGTTAAGGGTAAAATAGGCCGCGATCCCCAAAACCACAAAGACCATGACGAACATGATCGTGGTCACCGGATGCCTGACAAAAAAACGGATCATAGATCATTCCTTATTTTGAACGATATTCACAGGGTCATTGTTTTTCAAGAAGGTCTGGCCGGCGGTCACAAAAAGGTCGCCCTCCTTGAGGCCTTCGGTCACGATCGCGCCGTAGCCGTTGCGCTGATCGACTGTGACCTCCACCTGCCGCGCACGGCCGTTTTCGATGCGCCACCCGTAATAATGCTCCCCGGCCGCGTCCAGGCTTTCCACGGGGACATTGATGGCGCTTTTGATCGTCTCATAATGAACGCGGGCAACGGCCATCTTCGCCTCCTGCTCGATCGCGCGTTCGAATCTCACGCGGACCCGATACATCCCGTTGGCCATGTCCGGCTCTTCAGCGACCAAAAGCACCTTGCCCGGGACCGGATCCCCGGCCTCCAGCCGTCCGTCCTGGCGCACCCAATACAGGTCCTGCCCTTGCGATAATTTCTGCTGGACCGATTTTGAAACAAACCCCTCGTAGAGCAGATCCTCTCCGGTGGCGAGGACCGTGATCTTCAAATACTGTTTAACATCCCTGCGGGAAAGTTTCTGCGCCTCGACCGGTTTTCCCTGGCGCGCCCACTCATCGACCGTGCTGATGATGCTCGCCTGCCGGCGGGAGGTGATCAGCAGCTGCTGGATCTTGACCGCCAGCGCGTAGACGGCGATGATGAGGATGTAGCCCCAAAGACGTTTGGATCTCCATTGAATGTTCATAACAGGTCTTTCCTGAGCGTTAACTGTTCGATCCTGGCGAGCATGACACAAATATTATAAATGGTCCTCTCGCGGTTTAAGCGCTGCTGCGTGAGCTGAAGCTCCGCGTCATTTAAGTCCGTCAGGGTCGCCGATCCGGTCTTAAAAAAATCCTGCGTCAGATGAAAAGACTCCTCGGCAAGCCGGACCGCTTCATTGTTCGCCCCCAGCGTCTTGATCAGATCGTGGTATGAGGCGATCGCCTGGTCCAGTGCCAGGCCGAACTGCTCCTGCGCCTTGCGAAGGCCGAGCTCAGAATCCCTCTTCTGGATGCGCGCCGCCTGCAGATCGCCTTTTAAGAACCCTCCGGTCCAGATCGGGACGGAGACCTTGACCCCGACGGAGCCGTAATCATCCATGTTCGGCCCGTATGGATCCGGGTCCTGATCGTCCCCTTTATGGTTCCAGGTGGCGAAGCTTGAGACCTCCGGCAAGAACGAGGCCTTTTTCGCGTGAACAAGGTCCTCCCGAAGCTCCACCTCTTTGGACAGGGCCTTTAAAGCCGGCTCATTGACGTTCATCGCCTCCAGCATCGCCGCCCCGTCGATCGCTTGATATTCCCTCTCAAATTCGTCGCTTAAAAGAACGTCCGCGGAAGACTCCATCCCGATCATGACCTTGAATTCTTGATACGCCGTGTGCCGCGTCTTTTCGGCGTCATTGACCAAAGGCTGGCGCGCGGCCACGTCCGCGCTGGCTTTTAAGAAATCCCGCCGGGACACCCGGCCTGAAGCGGAGCGGTCTTCCAGGATCCGCTTATTGTCTTCAGCGTTATGCAGCGACTTCAGCAGGATGTCATAACTGTGGTCGGCCAGTTTCACGCTGAAATAGCTGACCTTAGCGTTGTAGATCACCGCCTGCCTCATGGCCTCTTCGTTGAAGCGGGCGACATCCATATATTTGTCCTGCGCGTTGATCGCGGCGCGCACCTTGCCGAAGGACCACAAAAGCTGATCGAGCGAAACGCCCACGTCCGAAAAATAATCCTGCGTGCCCTGCGCCGCGCCCGGATATTCAAAATTGTGCGTGACCTTGCCGGTGCCCGTGATCTGCGGATAGAGCGCGGATTTTTCTTTCTTGTAATCCGCCCGGCTTTTCTCGACGCTATTGCGGCTGATCAAAAGGTCCTCGCTCGACTCCAGGGCCTTTTCAATGGCTGTGCTCAGATCGATCTTCACGGCCTCTTTCGCTGCGGCCTGCCCGGCGCGGACCGGAAAACACGCGCTCAACAGCCCGAACAGTAAAAAAAACCCGCCGGCCCATATGTTCGAAGGCATTCTGTTCATATCATTTCGCTCCTATGGCTTTATATAAAAAGGACAGCTGCTCCTGATAACGGCCGTTGATGCTGGCGAAATCCTCGATCTTGATCGTTAAGGCGATGCCGATGGCGATCGACATCAAAGCGAACATCACCTGTTCGACATCCAAAGCAGGATCGATCTCATGGCCGTTCTGGGCCTCCTTGATCAACGCCGCAAAAAGGTCCTCCAAAAGGCCGATCCCCACGTCCCCGATCCCGGGGCAGTCCGGATAAGCGTATTCTTTTTCCAAAGGCGACAGGGCCAAGGCCTCAGGCCTGCGCTGCTCACCGGTAAAGATCGAGATCATTTCATAGAACAGATACGGCGGCTGCAGCTCAACCGAGATCAGCTCAAAGACATATTGGATCAGCTACCAGGGGCTCAGCTCGCTTTTTTTCCGGTTGATCTCCCAGGCGATCTTCACGCTGACCAGGCTTTTGTAATAATAAACGACATCCACCTTCTGGGGGAAATAATTGTAGAATGTCCCTTCCGAGACCTCCACGCTTTCGCAGACTTCCTTAATAGAGATATTGGCAAACCGCGTTGTCTTGAGCCGGGACATAAAGGCCTGCATCAGAGAGACTTTGGTTTTGACGAATTTTTTTTCACGAAGGGAATAATCCTGTTCGGCTGGGATCATGACTTCTCCTTTAATGTTGCTCAAAGTATAGACCACTTTAATTCTATAGTCAACTATAAATTTGTCTCTAAAAAAGACATTCCCCAAAAAGTGTGCTAAACTAAAGGCCGGTTTTTTCAAAAGGAGGTCCCTTATGCCTACAGTCAAAGCTTACGGAGTTTCTCATTCGACAGAACCCCTCAAACCATTAACGATCGAGCGCCGCGAAACCGGCGAGCATGATGTGACGATCGACATCGCCTATTGCGGCATCTGCCACAGCGACATCCATCAGGCCCGCAACGAATGGGGCAATTCGATCTATCCGATGGTCCCGGGCCACGAGATCGTCGGCACCGTTTCAGCCGTCGGAAAAAAGGTCAAGCGCTTGAAACCCGGCGACAAGGTCGGCGTGGGCTGCCTGGTCGATTCCTGCGGCGAATGCCCGGACTGCAAAGAAGGTTTAGAACAGTTCTGCGTGCGGCCGGTCTTTACCTACAACAGCATGGAGAAGGACGGCAAAACGATCGCCCACGGCGGTTATTCCAAAGCGATCGTGGTGCGCGAGGATTTTGTCCTGCGCATCCCCAAGAACCTTCCCATGGAAGCGGCTGCCCCTCTTTTGTGCGCCGGCATCACGACCTATTCCCCTTTGCGCCACTGGGGCGCCGGCCCGGGCAAGAAGATCGCCGTCATCGGCCTGGGCGGCCTGGGGCACATGGCGGTCAAGCTTGCCAGCGCCATGAAAGCCGAGGTCACGGTCTTAAGCCGCACGCTAAAGAAAAAGGACGATGCCATCCGGCTGGGCGCCCATTATGTTTACGCCACCGGTGACCCCGCGACCTTTGAAAAATTGGGCCGCCATTTTGACCTGATCATCAACACCGTTTCGGCCAAGCTGGACTGGGGACAGTATCTGGGACTTCTTAAACGGGATGGCGCCATGGTCCTTCTGGGGGTCCCTCCCGAAGCGCCGCAGGTCCACGCCTTCCCGCTGATCATGGGCCGCCGCAGCCTGGCCGGGTCTTTGATCGGCGGCATCGCAGAGACCCAGGAGATGCTGGACTTCTGCGGGAAGCACAACATCGCGGCCGATATCGAGCTCATCCCGATCCAGAAGGTCAACGAGGCCTACGAACGGGTGATGAAGGCGGACGTCAAATACCGCTTTGTGATCGACATGAAATCATTGAGTTGAAAAACAGAACAATAAAAAAGGCTTCTCAAAATATTTGAGAAGCCTTTTTAAATCCTCTTTTTTTATCTTTATCTCTGGCTTTTTCGCTTTCTTAACGCCATGCCCGTCAACCCCGCACCGAACAAAGCGATCGTCGCCGGCTCCGGAACAGCATTGGCTGTTTCGCCGATCAGCGTTGGATACTGACGCAGAACAAGCGAGTTATAAACCTCAAGCCGCGCCAACTCCTCTTCTGTAAATTCCAGATAATCCGGAACATCCAGAGCAAAGATCGCGTAGATCGGCTCTTCGGTCTCAGGGTCCATCGTGTATTCGAAACCCTCGAACAGGATATTATCGTCCGAATGCACGGACGCGCTGGCGATCTCTTCGATCCATGGCGGGGTCCACTCTTCTGATTCCTCATCCGCATAGGCCCATCGAAACAGCGTCGGCGTCATGTCCTGGTCCGGCGCGTCAAAATCCAGCCCCGGAAACAGGTCCGCCACCCCGCTGTCTGAAAGCGAAACATACCCCACGCCCTCACCCCACAATCCCAGCTCGATCTCATACCCGCGCCAGGTTTCATTGGAATAATTATAGATCTCTTCCACGAACAGATATTCGTTCGTTCCGCCGGATGGCTCAAGCCCGAAATAAATATCGATCGGGTCCATGGTCTCGAAATATTTTCCGATAGAGATCGCGTTATAGCTCTCGGGCACCACCTCTGACCCCAAAAACACATTCAAAGCCTGTTCGTTGGTCATGGGATCATTGTCATTGTTTTCACCATTGACGTAATCATCGATATAATCGATCCCTCCGCTGGCATCCCACACAGAAAAATAACCCGCGAAGGACTCGGACGCGGTAAACATGATGACAAAAACCGGCAAAATCATGGCAATGGACAATCTTTTCAACATTTTCCCCTCTCCTTAAGCTGAATTGTAAAATTGTATTGGGAAAGTATAAACGATGTGCTCCGCCGGTGTCAATGGGACAAACCCGGACAACCGGGGACACAAGGCCAAAACAACAAGGCCGGAAATAATATTTGTGCCTGCCGTTTTCTTTTGTTATAATGCACAGCTCAAAGTCATCCACAGATGATCTTTTCTTAATATAGAGAAATCAAGGGGTTTGGGCTCTAAGGAAGGTCCGAGCGTTTTTGGTTTCGCAGTGTTCTGGCATTTTAAAATCAAACCGGAGGTAATGAATGGAACAGGCAGCTGCTCGGCCAACCCACCATGAAACGGCCCGCGAAGACCGTATCTCTCTTTTTCAAAAACTCGCTTACAGCATGGGCGCCTTCGCCAACACCGCCCAATCGGCATTTACCGGACAGATGGTCATGATCTTGAACCTCGGCCTGGGGATCAACCCGGCCCTGGTCGGTTTTATAGGATTTCTTCCCCGTATCGTGGACGCGATCTCAGACCCGGTCACGGGATATTTCTCGGACAACCTGCGCACGCCCTGGGGACGACGCAGGCCGCTGATCCTTTTTGGAGCGATCACCGGCGGCATCCTCTTCGCCCTGATGTTCCAGCTTTATAAAGGGCACACGGAAACGTTTTATTTCGCTTACTTTTTGACATTCCAGGTCCTGTTCTTTTTATGCTTCACATGCTTTTCCATTCCATGGATCGCCCTGGGCTATGAAATGACGCCCGACTATCATGAACGCACGCGCCTGCAGGCGGCCAGCAGTTTTGCCGGACAGCTGCCGTGGTTCATCGCTCCCTGGAGCTGGATGATCATGCACAACCCGAAATGGTTTACCGACGGCGTGCACGGGGTCCGGGTCCTTGCGATCATTATCGGAGGCTGTCTTATTCTGGGAGGGATCCTGCCGGCGATCTTCAATAAGGAATTCTTCACCGAACTGCCCAAGCCCGATGTCAGCGGAGCGTGGAACGTCACGAGAAAATTCTTTAAAGGCGTCGGGACCTCGTTCCAATGCGGACCGTTCGTCAAGCTCTGCGTTTCCACACTGTTGATCTTCGGCGGGTTCATGCTCGCTTCATCCTTTACCGCTTACATCGTGTTCTTTTATGTGTTCCAGAATTCGCCTTCGGTCGATATGGCCTACGCCAACGGCGGAAAATTGCTGGGCTGGTACGGCTCGTTCAGCGCCCTCTGCAGTCTGGGCGTTATTTCCCTGACCGCCTGGCTTTCCAAACGCCTCGGAAAACGCAACACCTTCTTTATCACCATCCCGATCTCGATCGTGGGTTACGCCTTGAAATGGATCGGATATAATCCGAACTTTCCTTATCTTTTGATGATCACCGCTCCGTTCGTGACCTTCGGACTGGGGTCGCTTTTTACCCTGATGAACTCAATGGTCGCCGACGTCTGCGACCTGGACGAACTGACCTCCGGAGAACGGCGCGAAGGAACGTTCAGCGCTGTTTACTGGTGGATGGTCAAGCTCGGGGTCGCGCTGGCCTCGCTGATCGCCGGGTTCCTTTTTAATCTCATCGGGTTCAAAGAATCCCTTGGCCTGGGACAATCCGTCAACACCCTGTTCTGGATGAGAATCTGC
>ERZ795055.721-NODE-721-length-29674-cov-5.003444_pt1 | contig 29674 bp, 28 predicted proteins | sample MGYA00375139_ERZ795055 | MGnify/ENA primary metagenome ERZ795055 (study PRJEB30184, sample SAMN05720283) | anaerobic digester metagenome | isolation source: active sludge of municipal wastewater-treating anaerobic digesters | place: USA | collected 2015-01-23 ... | reverse complement strand
GGCCGCACCAGCCGCGGAATATCCTCTCCCTTATACTGGCCATCCGCGTCCGTGTTAACAATAATATCCGCGCCTTTTTTTAAACAAGCATCCAGCCCAACCTGAAAGACCGTTGCCAGCCCTTTGGTCTTGGTCAGACGAACAATGTGGTGAACACCATGCTGCGCGGCCACCTCAGAAGTCCCGTCCGTACTGCCGTCATCGATCACAAGGACTTCGATCATATCAATTCCTGGAATTTGCTTGGGTAGGGCGGCCAGGGTATGCGGAAGGCTTTCCGCCTCGTTAAGGCATGGGATCTGAATGATCAGCTTCATAAATTCCCCTTTGAATTATATATATAAGTATATTTATTTTAAGGATGTTTTGCAAATGCGACAAGACAAAAAAGAGATTTCCTTAAACGACAGGAAAGAGGGACGCCCAAAGGTTGGCAGCCTGGAAAACAAGGACACTCATGATCCAGGCTAATGCGAACATGTAAAAAGCCGCCAAATACGCCCATTTTGTTCCGATTTCCTTGCGAATGGTCGCAAGGGTTGGCAAACAAGGGATATATAAAGCCACCATCACCAAAAACGCGTAGGCTGAAGCCGGTGTAAAATGCTGGACCAAAACGGCCGGAAGCGCCCCCTCCTGCGCGCCATAGAGCGTTCCCAGGATCCCGACAACGGTTTCTTTGGCCATGACACCAAAAAACAGCGCAACCCCTGCTTGCCAGAAGCCGTAGCCGGCCGGCGTAAAAACCGGGGCCACGATCTTTCCGATACGCCCGATGATGCTCGCCTCTGAAGCGTATTCCACGCCCCAGGGCAGCGAAGCCAGGAACCAGGTCAGGACCACAAAGATAAAAATGATCGTCCCTGCTTTTTTCACAAACATTAAGGCTTGGACCCACATGTGCATGAGAACATCTTTCAAAAGCGGCAACCGATACGGGGGCAATTCCATGATCAAAGGCGCGGTCTCCCCTTTGAACAAAACCTGTCTGAGCAGCTTAGCCATAACGATCGCCATGACAATGCCTAAAAGATACAAAGAAAAAACGACCAGGCCCTGATTCTCTTTGAAAAACGCGCCGGCAAACAGCGTGTAAACAGGAAGCCTCGCCGCGCAGCTCATCAAGGGCAAAACCATGATCGTCAAGACCCTGTCTTTGCGGGATCCCAGGGTCCGTGCCGCCATGATACCCGGGATGCTGCAGCCGAAACCCAAAAGCATAGGAATAAATGATTTCCCATGAAGGCCCAGGGCATGCATAAAACGGTCCATGATAAAAGCAGCCCGCGCCAGATATCCCGTGTCCTGCAAAAATGAAATTCCCAGATAAAGGAGCATGATATATGGCAAGAACGCCACAACGCTGCCCACGCCGGAAAATATGCCGTCTGAGACCAGCGAGGCCAGCCACGCAGGCAGACCAAAAGACACGATCCCCGCCGCGACTTTTGAACCGAAAAAGGTAAAAACATTTTCAATGATCGAAACGAACGGTTCTCCCACCGTGAAAACGATCCAGAACAGCGCATACATCGCGGACAAAAAGATCGGCAGGCCGAAAATCCGGTGCGTCAGCACTTTATCGATACGGTCAGAAAACGTGATCAGATCTTCCAGCGTCAATGTCTTGGTGACGCGCTCAGCGACCAATCCCTTAATAAAGGCGTAGCGTTTTTCCAGGACCTGGGCTTTGATGTTCACCGTGACCGATCCTTTGATCCAGGCAACATCCTGAAGGACCTCCTCCCCGCGCGGAGCCTTGCGCACGAACTCCGTCGAAGTCGGTCCCTCTTCAAGAAGCTTAACGGCCAGCGCCCGGTCCAGAAAATTGGCTTGAATCTGGGCCTCTTGCAGCTTTCGCTCCAACTGGGATATGAACGGTTCAAGTTCACCATAATCAATGCGCAACGCCTTTGAAGACTGTTTCTGCGCCTCGAATAAAATGCTCTGCAGTTCGACGATGCCCTTGTTCTGAGAAGCGACCGCCTCAACTACCGGCACACCGAGAATTTTGCTTAAATCCGCAGAACAGATCTCAAACCCTCGTCGCTTAGCAAGATCCATTTTATTCAGGCAGATCACGACACGCTGCCCCATTTCCAAAAGCTGACAGGTCAAATACAGATTGCGTTCAAGGTTAGAGGAGTCCACGACGCAGAGGACCGCATCCGGCCGCTCCTGCAGCAAAAATTCACTGGCCACCCGCTCATCCATGGAATAGGCGGTCAAGCTATAAATCCCGGGAAGGTCCACGATCCGAAAGTCCTCCCCGCCGATCCTGCAGGAGGATTCTTTCACTTCAACGGTCGTCCCCGGCCAGTTGCCGATCGTTTCACGGCTGTGGGCCAACGCATTAAAAATTGTTGTCTTGCCGCTGTTCGGATTTCCAGCAAGGCATATGGTAGGTTTCATCATAAGGATTATTTAAACGCGTTCACGCGCAGGTTTGGCAACTTTCACATCGTCACGTTTCACACCACTGAGAACTTCCACCCAGATCTTCTGGCTCATTCCCCGTCCCAGGGCCAGGCGCATCGCTTCCTTGGCAACAATGATCGGCCCCTTCGTATTCTGTATCACTTTTAAGACCTCTCCCTCCCGGATCCCCATGTGCTGCAATTGGCCTTCCAGCGTCTTTCCGGCGTCGATCTTGAGAATTCGGACCGTTTCACCAACCTGGATTTTATGGAGAAGAACCATGATGTTATCCCTTAAGACCGTTTAAAAAATCAGGGTCATGCTTTTTATAGTCCTCAAGGAGCTTGACCAGCTTATGCAGCTTGCGGACCGTTGCCCGCCCCAAAAGATGCTCCGTCCGGCAGGCATCCTCTTCAGCCTGCTTTTCCTCCACCCCCAGGACTTCATGAAAAAATTTGGTCAGCATACAATGGCGGTCATAGACTTCCCTGGCTATCTTAAGCCCCTCTTCGGTCAAATGGACGCCCTGATACTTTTCCTGAGAGACCAGGCCCCGTGTTTTCAAATGTGTTAACGCTTCCGTGACCGAAGGGGCCTTCACTCCCAGATCCTCTGCCAGGTCCTTCACGCGCACCCCCTCGCCCTCTTTTTGGAGCATATAAATACGCTCCAAATAATCCTCAAGAGCCGCCGAAACCTCATCGAATACCATTTTGCCCCCCTTGGTGGTCCAATTATATTATTAGGGCTACCTAATCTTGTCAACTAAAACTCTTAAACAAAAAAACGGCAGTTTCCTGCCGTTTTTAAAAACCATCCCCTCATGAACATTTTTCAATTATTGTTTTCCAAACGCTCCCGATGATGCCGAACCACTTTAGCCTCGACCATATAGATCACATCCTCAGCGATCGCTGACGCATTATCACAGATCCTCTCCAGATCCCGCGCGGCCAAGATCAAAGGAACCGCCCGCGGGGCCACAGAACCGTCTTTCACTATTTGTGAATCTTCTACGCGCGGCAACCACCGCGCCTGGCATTAAAAGAAACCCTTGATCTTAAGTTCGCTCTTAAAATCATAAAATTTCTGCAGATACGCACTATGATATTCCGGCTTTGCCAAATACTGCAGCTTCGTCAAACGGTTGAATTCATCGATAATATAGATCGTTAGGATCACATAGGTCGGATCCTTGGTCTCAAAAAGCGTATATTTTCCGTTAACGCCTTCCGCGATACCTATGTCACCGCTGTCGATCAGCTTGCCCGGCGTATTGGCGAGCTCATCAAGGACCTCCGGGAAGAAATCCTCTTCAAAAAGCGCCCCTTTTGATTTATACCCATAGATCGAAAAGATCGCTTGAGGAGCGCCGGTATATTCCTCTTTCTCAGGGCTGAGGAACATGACCTCCTCCCCCTTTTCCTTCTTTTCCCACCCTTCAGGCACCTTAATCTTATAATACGGTCCGCTATAGACGCTCGGGTTATAAAAATGAGCGAACAGAACGCGCGCGAAAAACAGGATCACAATAATGATCAGAAGTTTTGTCGCCAAACCCATATCAAGAAAACCGGCTCTTTTGAATCGTCGCATCATCTTTACTCCACAGGTAAAAGTTTAACCCCTGTTTCCGGATCATATTCTAGGTCCGCACTGTAACGCTTTCCTGTCGCCGGAGAATATTTCACGCGGACCTGGTCCTTCTTAAAAGAGGTTGAAATAGCTTCGATCGCGGACTTGGCTTCCGTATCATTCTGAAGGCGCTTGGCCGCCTCCCGCATTTCAGCCTCTGTCATCTCGCCACCGGTCCAGGCCCCAGCCACAGAGCCAAGCGCTGTCGCGGCATCATAAAGGTCCTCGTCCTTGCTCGTGTTAAGAAGATTCCCTCCTTCGACCGCCAAGGATGAAGGCCTGCGGGCCGAAGCGCATCCAGCCCCTAAAAAAACAACCGCTATGATCAAAAACGTCCGGCAATTCATATCATGCTCAGTATAAAAGACATCCTTAAGAAACAAAAGCTTTTTCCCGAAATATTCCCTGTTCAGCGGTTGGGACGATAAAGAACCGGATTTCCAGCGAACGAATATCCGCTTTCCGCCATCCGTCGCTCCGCGCGCTTCAGCTCATCAACAAATTTTTGTTTGCCGGTTTCCGCGCCAGGGACATCCAGATCTTTGGGTTTTAATCCACAAACCTTTCGATAGTGTTTATAATGTTTTTGCAAATTCCCCTGGATGCGTTTTAACGTTGTCGGTTGACGCAAGAACCGTAATGTCTTACTCCGCCATTCTTCAATATGCGTCTGATCGATCGACTTGGGAAGATCGGCGATATCCGTTCCCAATTGCCGGGCTGACGGCATATCGACCTCCTGACACAAAAATTTCAGCATGTGCCAAACATCATAAAGGTCTTTTTTTGTTTTGATCTCTTTATGCTTCAACCAGACAAAGGCGTGCAGCCGCCGGCTCCAATCCCACCACTTCCACGGGCTTTGCATGTCCAAAGCGGGCACCAAAAAGAGATCCTCTTTTAACAGCAAAGAGCCGAACACCCCCGGCGGCTTGCCCAGTCTTCTCTCTTTTAGGGTCGTCCGGTAAACGCCGCACGTCGGGCTTCCTTCCATAAAAATGAACGCGTCCAGCTTGGAACGCTCCATGATGGACAGGGCCTCTTGGCAGGCCTCCTTCAGTTGAAAAGACACATCCATCCCTTTACGGTTCTTGACTTTTGCCTTCCCCTGCCAAAAATCCTCGCCGTTGCCGCTGACCAGCCGCACCGGATCCCTTGGAACGCCTAAGCCAGCCATCACTTCGGGGCAGACCGGGACCCATGTGTAATCATGTCCTTGCCGGCCCAGGTCAGAAACATAATCCCAACCCCGATAATTCCAGCGGGTCTTCGCGCCAAACGTGCAGGCGCTGATGCCGATCCGTATTTTTTCCTTAAGAATGAATTCCATGCTCGCCTTTTCCGGATTTGTATTTTAAAACGACCGTTAAAGTTCCAATTTTTTAGACGGCTTGTCCTTGTCAATGCCTTTCAGGCGCCAGACGACCGGATTAGGATTGCTGATCATGCGTATGACCGGGGCATCCGGCGGGGTCTGCCCGCTTTCGATCCGCGCGCGCTGACAGACCTCTCCCCACGTCTTCAACTTCTCCGAGACCCGGTGTTCAACCTCCACCGTTCTTCCGTTGTGCTCGCAAAGATACTGATAGAACATATCCGGTGTTTCCTGTCACACTTCTAAATTCAACCACTGCTTAGCGGCCAATCCGACAAAAAAGTTCAGCGTGGCCACCCCCAGGCTGATGACGAGCATTTCCATAAAATGCTTGCGAAAATTCAGGTCCTTGGCAACAGAGATGTAGTAATTAAAAACCGCGATGACGCTGATCGCGGCGACCAAGGCCCATGCCAGGCAAATGAACGGATTACTCAGAACAAAATACGGTGAGATCAAAAGGACCACCACCCCCACATACGCGATCCCTGTATAAATGCAGGCCTTTAAAGGATGCCGGCCTTCCGCTTCTTCTTTGGTCGACAAATATTCAGAGGCCGCCATCGAAAGCGATGCGGCCACCCCAATGATCAATCCCGAGGCCGCGATCAACTTTGTGTTCTGAAGCGCAAGCGTGAAACCCGCCAAAGCGCCGGTCAATTCCACAAGCGCGTCGTTCAACCCCAGGACAACAGAGCCCATATACTGCATGCGTTCCTCATCGATCATGTTCAAAAGCTCCTGCTCATGCTTTTCCTCATCCTCGATGATGGTCTGCACATGTGGGTCGATCGCTTTCAAGGCCTGATATTGTTCCTGGGCCAGGTCCTCATCCTTCTCAAGCAGCTTGAGCGCAAAGCTCAAGCCGAACAAACGGCTCATCAAAACAAAAATAAAGACCTTAACATAGTTCGGGCTTATGTCCTGGCCCGAAAGCTTCTGGTAAAAATGATAATGCGCCAATTCATCCTCGGCGATCTGTTTTAAAATACCGCCGTTCTTTTCGTCCGGAACTGTCTGCGCCAGCTTCCGGTAGATCACATGTTCGGTGATCTCCGCTTTTTGCGCCTCGACAACCGCCTGTTTTAATTTCGGATCGAGCATAAGCCCTCTTTCTTTGTGTTCAATTCTGATGGTCTAACGCCTGTCCAAGGTCAGCGATCAGGTCTTCCGCATCCTCCAACCCCACCGAGACCCGGATGGTTTCCGGCGTGATCCCCGAGGATTTCAAACCTTCCTCTCCCATGGAGGCGTGGCTCATGCTCCAGGGATGCTCGATCAAAGACTCCACGCCGCCCAGTGATTCAGCAAGCAGAAAATATTGAAGTTTCGAAAAAAACCGGTCCAGATCGACCTTGGAACGGTCCAGTTCGAAGGCAAGCATGCCGCCGGACCCTTTCATCTGTTTTTGGATGACATCCTGGCACGGATGCGTTTTCAGCCCCGGATAATACACCTTCTTCACCGAGGGATGCTGATCCAAAAATTCCGCGATCCTGCGGGCATTGGCCTCGTGGGCTTCCATGCGCTGGCCCAGCGTCTTGATCCCGCGCAGCACGAGCCAGGAGTCGAACGGCGACTGGCTTAAACCCAAAGCGTTCACGATCGCCTTTCCTTTTTCCGCCAATTCCTTTCGCCCGTAAACAACGGCCCCTCCCACCACATCGCTATGCCCGTTCAGATATTTGGTGGTCGAGTGGACGACCATGTCCACGCCGAGTTCCAGCGGATTCTGCAAATAAGGCGACAGAAACGTGTTATCCGCGACCGTTAAAATGTTTTTTCCCTTCGCCAGTTCCGTGATCCGGGCGATATCCGTGATATTCAAAAGAGGATTGGAAGGCGTTTCGATCCAGATCATGCGTGTTTGCGTCCGTATCGCTTTCTGAACAGCGGAGACGTCCCTCATCGGAACAAAGGAAAAATCCATCCCCATCGCGCGCAGGGCCTGATTGAACAGTCTATAAGTTCCGCCGTAAATATCATCACCCGTGATGACATGGTCCCCGGGCCTTAAAAAGAACATGACCGCCGTAATGGCCGCCATCCCCGTGGCGGTGGCGGATGCCGCGACCCCGCCTTCCAACGCGGCAAGGTTCTCTTCCAGCGCGCTGCGGGTCGGATTGCCGCTGCGGGTATAATCGTAGCCGCGGGTCTTCCCCAGGGCGTCAAAATAAAAATTCGAGGTCGGATAGATCGGCGTCGTGACCGAATTATAACTGGTGTCTTTATAGACCCCGGTATGGATGGAGCGTGTTTTTTTCTTCATGAGAATTTCCTTTAAGTTTTAAAAAAATCCACCACACGTTTCACGAACGCGCCAATGGCAGATCCTCGTTCCAAAAGGACCTGGATCTTCACCGGCCGACCCTGAGCGGCACGTTCAAGCACCGCACGCGGGACCGTAACAAAAGATGAGGACATGTGGACCTCGGGGGCAACTTCACCATTGACCAAAACACCCTTGATCACATAAGATCCAAAATCATTCTTACCGCGGTTCTGATAGATGAGCTCAACCTTGCGACCCGCGAACCAGCATGCCGCCTGCGCTAGGCATTCACCAGAAAACTGCTCGGCGACGAGCTTCGGTTCCAATTTCAGATCCCCATTTTCTCCTCTGATTCCGAAACTCTGTGTCAAAAGCGTCAGGACATACCAACTGGCTGAACCTGTAAGATACGGATACATCCCCCTGCCTTGCGAGTCGAAATACTCCGGGATATTCGGATAGATCCGGCTCACATCGCTGCACATGGACATTCGGTAGAGAGACTGCAAAGCTTCATACCCCTCCTGGACACACCCGCGATGATAAAGCGCGTAGGCATACATCACGGCCATATGGCTGAAGACCGCCCCATTTTCCTTCCTGCCGTAAGCAAAACTGAACGCCCGTCCGAAATCAAGTTCATTACGGGCCTTAAAATCCGTGTTCAAACGATGCCCCCCATGAAAGGGGTCCTTCAAGAAATGTTCAACGCTTTGAATGATCTCCTGAACATCATCCCGGTTCGCCACATCCTGCATGAGCGCGAAGACCTGACCGGTCAAGGTCATCCGGACATTCCCCTGGTGTTTTCCTTCAACCTTCCGACCCTGATTGTCATAATACCCATTAAACCAGTGATACGTCTTCCCGCCGTCCTCAACGGAGATCTTTTCCTGTTTGCGGATCTGTTCGGCCAGCCACTGTCCCTTGCGCCGAAGGTCTGCGATCACCTTCCTGACATCGACATCCACGGCCTCACCGCTAACAACAGGCTCAACAGCCTGGCAGTATTTCTCAAATAGCAGGCTGCGCTTATCGTGGACATTGTCATAATCACACTTCTCATCAGCAAGCGTGTCCAAAAGGATCAAACACTCTTTGAACAGCCGGATATGCTTTAACCCTTTGGAATAAAGATGCTCAAGGAAATCCGCGATCGAGATCAGATTGCCGGCATAAAACGCGCTGAAGGCGACACTCTCCCCGCGCTCAAAAGCCATATCCAGGCCGTCGTTCCAGTCGGCGCTTTCCAGGCGGATCATGTTGTGCTCGCCGACATTGAAGAATTGCGTGAGCGTTTGGACCAGGACATGTTCAAGCAGGCTTCCCTGATAAACAAACCCCTTCTGATCCAGCAGTTTCGCTCCCTTCACCGATGCCCAGTCCTTATCCTTACGCCGCGTGCGTGAAAGCTGCATATCCCGAAAATACGGCTGCATCTGCCAAATGATCTCTTCATCGCCGGTCTGGTCAATGTATAAACGCATCGTCAGCCAGGGCCAGGCTCCGTGGTCCATCCAGACCCGCGTGATCGCGTTACGGTCCGCTAAGAATTCTCCGGGCGCGTTGCCGATGATCGTGGCGTTACTGCCGTCAATGCGCACGCCGGCGAAATTATTGATCAAGGTCGAACGCACGGCGTCAGGCTCGATCAGGATCAAGGAAAGAAGGTCCTGCCAGAGGTCGCGCCATCCCTTGCCTCCCTTTCCATAATCATGATCAGGCAAAAACGAACATCCGAAGATCCGCCGCAGCACCGGCTGCAGGCTGACCCAGCGCATCCAGGAATCGAATTTTTCATCTCCGGTCATGAAACGGATCGCGCCGGACTTTTCTTCCCAGAATCGTTTATTATCCGCAAGCGCTCCGGCCACTTTTTCCTGGGTATTGTATGTTCTAAAAATTTCATTGATGCGGCCATCCTCTTCCGAAATCCCGACCATCAGAATATAAACCCTTTCATCCCCGGCCGGGATCGTGGCCTGCCCAAAAGCGATCGCCCCCGCCACTTCCTGCCCGTCCATCTGTCCGGCAAGATGCTGCCGCGGAACAGTCCCTTCCACCACCGCCTGCGGCCAGTCCAAGGTCCCGCCTTCTCCCAAGAACTCTTCCACCGTCGGAAAACTTCCCTCAGGCAGCGTCCCATCCGCACAGGACCCCAGCACAAAATACTTCGTCCGGATCTCCTTGTGTCCTTCTTCATTAAACGCCATCGTGGGCGAAATGATCATGCCTTCCGGACATTGCTCGACCCGGTGCAATAACGACGTCACGTGTTCATGGTCATGCTTATTGACCAGCGACCGCCCAAAGACGGGAATGCAGCCTGTGGCGGTCACCGTCAAGGGAACTTCCGAACGGTTCCTGACCGTCACCTGCATGATCTCGACGTTATCTCCATTGACCGGGATAAAGCTGAGCGCCTCCAATTCCACACCCAACCGTTCGCTGCGATTGACCAAGATGTGCCAAAGCTGGCCGACCCTGACCTCAGAAAGGTCATCGCCCTCGCGGTCCGTTAATGAAAAAATGTCCCCTTCTTCCGTCCGGATAAAAAAATTCCGGACCGGATTTCTCAGGTCTTCACGAGAGACCGGCTTGGTCAGATAATGGAACTTGTCCAGTTTGATATCACCGCTTAAAAAGGGCGTGATGGAAGATTTCAGTCCAGTGGCTTCGGGGGCGCATAACGGCGCGTAGATCCGTTTGACGTGGGCGGCTTTTTTTGACTTAAAGGTGATCCCGTCTTCCAAAAAATCGATCGCTATATGTTCTGGGGGCATTCTTCTCTCCTCGTTGAGTGCGCTAAAGCTCCGTTATTTTAAGATAAAATAAAGATATATACAAATACTTATTGGGGCTCCCCTTTTTCAGGCCTTCCCTGAACATAGCCAAGGTTTTTTTGGCCTTCTTCATAGCTCACCACGCTCATCTTTTTGATCGAAAAAGCAGTCCCTCCCCGCCTTTGATAATAGACCCGCACCCGGTCACCGACCTTCAGCCGTTCAAGCCGCTTGGGATGGACAAAAAAACGCACCGTATCAATGGAGTGTTCATCTTTAATATAAATCCATGAATCGTCGATGCGCACCACCTCGCCGGTCATATCATGGATCCGTCCTTCAAAATGCAGCGATGCGTTCTGCGCGGGAGCCGCCCTCTCAAAACACAGGATCCCCGCCATCACGATCAAGGATATTCCCTTTTTAAAGGCACTCCGTCTCATAAACCGGTTATTCCAGGAATTGTTTTAAACTTTGGGCCAGGCCAAGACTGTTTTCCTCGATCGGAAAGTGGCCGGCGGACTGAAGGACTTCTAGGCGACTGTCAGGAAGGGTCTTTTGAATACGAAGGATCGAACGTTTTACAAAACCATTGGTCTGCTCACCCATGATCAAAAGTGTCTTAAGATCAAGGTCTTTCATGCGCTCATAGTGATCGGATTTCTTGGCGTATTCCCAGAACATCCGGACATATTTTAACGATGACTTAGGGTCGACCATTTGAAACGCCTTAAAAAAATCCTCACGATACAAAAAATCCCTCAACAACAAGTAGCGTTTCACCAAACGGATCCCCAGCGGATGATTCACTCCAAATTCAAACAACCTTCGCCCGAAACGGTTGGAAAGAAGCGGCATCAAAAAGATCGGAAAATCCGCGTAGGTCTCGACCAAAATGAGTTTTTTGATCCGCTCCTGACGGCGCAGGGCATAATCAAGCGCGACAACCCCTCCCATACAAAAGCCAAGCAGCGTGACCGCCTGAATGCGGAGCTGGTCCAAAAGCTTTTCAATTCCATCAGACAAAGCTTCAAAGGACGGATCTGTCGGTTCTGAACGGCCGAACCCCGGAAAATCGACCGTAATGCACTGATATCGGTCCGTAAGATATGGCATGAGGTTCTGTTTAAAACCGGACATGTTCCCGTTCCAGCCATGCAGGTATAGGATCGACTCTCCTGCGCCGTGAACCTCATAATAGCATTGATTATCCTGAAGAGGAAAATAAGGCATTGGACCCTTTCTCTAAAACTCTAAAAACGCAGAATGACAGAATTGCAATAATTTTAACATATTCATAATATTTATCTCAATATTCTTTATAAAAACTGCTCTTAATAAAAAAGCCCAAAGGAATGACCTTTGGGCTGTTTAAAAAACACACGCCTTTATAAATTCGGCGGTTTTGGAAAATCCACCGGAGTTTCAGCCGTATGATTAAAAAGGTTGGTGAAAATATTAATACTGACATGCGCCACGACTTCGACCAAAGCCGCCGTATCATATCCAGCCTTGTAAAAACCCTCGACATCCTTGGCATCCACATAGCCGTTCTTCTCGACAATGATCTTGGTCAAGGCCGCCAAAGCCTGCAGTTTCGGATCACTGAGTTTAACTTGACGGGCCGCGACGGTTTCATCTTGACTTAACCCAGACATCTTGGCGATCGCCGTATGCGCAGCCAAACAATAATCACAGGAATTGATCTGACCGACCACAAGCGCAATGACTTCCGCTTCCTTATTGTTCAGAACCCCCTGGGAGAGGGCCTTTTTGAAGTCAAAAAGCGCCTGCAGCGATGCTGGTGAATGCGCCAACGCCGCATAAATATTCGGAACGCGCCCGAGTTTTTTCTTAATGTCCTCAAGGATAGGTTTTGCGCCGCCTGAATTTTCCACTGATAAAAGTTGTATAGCCATAAATCATTCCCCTTTTTTAAAATAGCGAATTTAGGCTTTTGTCGCTAAAAACAGGCCAAAACTTACGTTTATTATCAAAAAAGGCAGGGCGCTGTAAGACCCTGCCTTTAGAATCCGCATTCATTTACAGTGAACGCGTTACCGTTCGTCGCCATCCCCCCTGATTGTTCCTTCTTCAAGGCGCTTGGCAAGCTTGGCGATATTCTGTTCTCCGATCTCATTAAGGTCCAGCCCCAGCTCATGGGCGCAAACAGCCAAATAATACAAGGTGTCGCCGATCTCCTTAAAGGCGCGGCGCCTGACCTCTTCAAGACCAAAATCCCCTCGCAGGTGTTTTTTCATGCATTCAGCCATTTCCCCGGCCTCACCCGCCACGCCCAAAAACGCGTGGAGCAATTTCTGTTCACCTATCCATGTTCTCAAACATTTTTTCTGATATTCCGCTAACTCCATGGAACCGTTTCCTTCCTCATTGAACATTCCTGAATTTAACAAATACTACGGAACAATATAGCTCGCACCAAGCTCGCCGCCTTTATTGCAGAACGCAATGAATTCCACGGTGTCGCCTGCGTTGAGCCCCTCAATGATCGTTTCATAGATCAGGCCGGCCTCATCATCCTGGCCCTCCAGTTCCTGCTCCTCGATCGTTTCGCCATTGACCTTCATCACGATCTTGAAAATATAATGGTTCGCAGGATCAGAAACCGTATGAGAGACCGTGGCGGTCAGAGCGCCGGCCTCTTTATCGAACTCGATCTCGACCGCCTGCGGCGGGTGGGCGAATGAACTCGCCGTCATGGCCAATATCGCAAAAACCGCAATAACCAGGATCCTGAACATAACCCCCTCCTTTTTAGGATAAGGAGGCTATTGTATCAAGGGCTTCTCAACTTGTCCAATCCTGTCCCTTCGCCGCGCGGGATCAAAAATCCCATGTGCCCTTCATGGAGCTGGACTGGGTATAGTTGGTGACCGTTGATTCAAAAAAATTGGTCCGTTCACTGTTGTTATCCGCCAGCGCCTCCAGGTATTTATATGGATTATTCACCACATCCGGATAAAGCGCGTCCAAACCCAGCCGCTTGAGCCGCTCGTTCGCCAGCCATTTGGTGTATTGATCGGTCGTGACCGGAGTGATCCCTCCCGCATCGCTTCCGATAATATGGTTGGTCCAGGAGATCTCCTGTTCCACCGCGCTTTTGAACATGCTGCGGATGAGCTCCGCGTTGAACATCTCCGGGAATTCTTTGCGGATCTCCTTTAAGATGTTGGCGAACAGGACCACGTGCGACAGCTCATCCCGGCGGATATAATTGATCATGCGGCCGGTGGCCGTCATCTTGGACGCGTAGACCAGCGTGTCAAAAAAAGCGAAGCCGTTATAGAAATAAAGGCTTTCCAGAAGATAATTGCCGATCAGGGCCCGAAAAAAATTCTCGTCGCTCGGATCATCCTGAAAATCCTGATAGATCTGGCCGATATATTGGTTTCGTTCGAGCAGGGTCTTGTCATCCCTCCAAAAATAATAGATCTCCTCGCGCTCCTTGGCGTCCACCACGGTCTCAAGGATCGTGCCGTAACTTTGGGAATGGATCGCCTCCTGGTAGGACTGGATCGCCAGGATCAAGTTGACCTCAGGGGATGTAATGTAATCCGAAAAATTCGGCAGATTGACCGTCTGCAGGCTGTCTAAAAAGGTCAAGAATGAAATGATCCCCTTATAAGCCCTTTGCTCACCGGGGTTGAGCTGTTTATACATGATCGCGTCATCTCCCAGGCCGCCCACCTTTTCCGGCACCCAAAAATTGCCGATCATGACCTGATACATCGAACGGGCCCACTGGTATTTGACCGAGGTCAAATTAAAAAGCCCGGTCGTGTCCCCCTTAATGATCCTTCTATTCTCGAGGGAATCATCTCCCCCGGCGTTAAAAATAAGATTGCGTTTAAGGTTTTGTGCTTCCATCGCGCACTCCTTTCATGATTTAACCGCTGCAGCTCTCGCAGGTCGTCTCCACATCCCCGCTCAGGCTGCGAAGGTAATACACTGTTTTGATCTTAGACTGCCAGGCCTTCAAATAATAACTATACAGCTGCTGGGGGGAAGTCTCCGACGGATTGATCATCCATTCAAACGAGACCGACTGGTCCACCCATTTGTAAATGACCGCGATCATATCGATCACGTCATTCATGTCCATATGGATATATTCCTTGTAATACCAGAAATTCTCGGATGAAAGGCTGGGGGCGACGGTGACGATCGGGGCGATCGCGTTGGTCTCCACAAAGAACTTCTTGTAGACCGGTAGAAGTCCGGCGGTGGTCCCGACCACGCCCGAAGTGGACGTGTTGGGAGCGGGAGCCAGATGATAACTAAAACGCAATCCCTCCTTTTTGATCCGCTGGATCAGGGCCGTCCACTCGTTCGGCATGCGGGACTCGTTGCGGTACCAATCCTCATCCCGGCCGAAAAGGATCCCCTTTTGCCATTCGCTGCCCTCAAAAAGCTCATAGGCCCCGCGCTCCTCGGCCAAACGGTTGGACTCACGCAGCGCCGCGAAAGCATACTGCTCAAAAAGCTCATCCACCCTTTCCCTCGCCTCCAGGGAATCATAGTTCAGCTTGTGGCAGGCCAAATATTCCGCCAGCCCCATGAACCCCAGCCCGACGCTGCGGTATTTTTTCGATGTCAGCTCCGCCTCACGGATCGGATAGAAATTCAGCGTGATCACATTGTCCAGAACGCGCATCGCGACCGGAAAGACCTCATCGATGTCTTTTCTCGTGAAGACCCTGGCGATATTGATCGATGCCAGGTTGCAGACAACGGTCTCACCCGGAGAATATTTGATATGGACCGTGCCATCCTCAAAGGTCTCTTCCATGAATTTCGACTCCGAGGTGTTCTGGCAGATCTCCGTGCACAACTGGGTCGAATAAATATTCCCCGCGTGTTTATTGGGGTTGACGGCGTTGACCGTGTCGCGGAAAAACACGTAGGGCATGCCGGTCTCAACGACCGTTTTTAAAAATTTTTTCATCAGCTCCTTGGCTTTGAGCGATTCACGGAACGAAAGCTTGTCATTGCGCTCACATTCTTCATAAAAACGTTCGAACTCTTCTCCGAAGAGATCTTCCATGCGCTTTCCGGTCACCTGGTGGACTTCATGGGGGTCGAACAGTGTCCAGTCCGCGTTGGCCTCCACGCGTTTCATGAACACATCCGGCACCGAAACCGCCGGAAAGACATCAAAGGCCTTGGAACGGATATCCCCGGTCTCAACCTGAAGGTTGAGATAATCATTGATATCACGGTGCCACATATCCAGCGTCGGAGATATAGCCCCCAGCCGCGCCCCGAGCTGGTTGACCGCGCAGGCCGTGTCATTGATGACCCGGACCCAGGGAATGACCCCGCCCGAGGCTCCGATCTCACCCCGGATCGCCGCCCCCCTTGAACGGATATGCCCCAGATAGACACCGACACCGCCGCCGAACTTGGAGATCTGCGCCATGTTCTCAATATTGTGATAGATCGACCGCAGATCATCGGCAACGTTCAATTTAAAGCAGCTGGAAAGCTGATGATAATTGGTGCGGGCGTTCAAAAGGGTCGGAGTGGGCAGTGACAATTTTTGCGTGGATGTGACATCATAGATGCGCTTGGCGATCTCAAGTCGCCTTCCCTTCTCCTCGGGAATGGCCAAAAACAGCGCGACCGCCATATACATTTCCTGCGGAAGTTCCCGGACTTCCTTATTGGGATTCAAGAGATATCTCCGGTCAAACGATAATACCGTCGAGTAAATATAAGAGAAATCCCTCTTACGGTCAATATGCCTGCCCGCCTCCAGGACCTCATCGTCCGTGTAATAGTCGTAAAACTTTTTATAATACAAGCCCCTGCGGATATAGTCATCAAAATGCGTCTTAAACATCTGCGGCGTGTAGATCGAATCAAAGAGCATCTGCCGGTTACGGCAGGCCTGCTTGTAAAGGTCCATGATATAAAGACGGGCGGCAACGGTCTGCCAGTGGATATTTTCCGTGGTGATCAGGTCCAAACAGACCCGCCTCAGGTTCTTAAGGATCTGACCGGTTTCTATACCGTCGGATAGCGTGTTCTTGAATACCTCATACGCCTGCTCAAAGCTGCAGGATGCCTGCAAGCCTTCCACCGCGTAAGCAAAAACTTTTCTGATCTTTCGAATATCAAAGACCTGCTGTTTACCATCGCGCTTTTTGACCCTTAAAAGATTCTTTTCAAGCTTGGCCAATTCCTCTAAACGTTTCTGTGCCCGCATCTGAGCGTGTTCAGCGCGGTAGAGAATATAGGTCCGGGCGATCTCATAAAACCCCGACTCCACCAGTTTGCGTTCAACAACATCCTGGATGTTTTCCACAGTGGGCAACCGCACGCCGTCACCGTATCTTACGCTCAACTCCTCCAAAACAAGCCCCAGAACGGATTCCGGGACCTGCAAAGAGATCTCCGCGCCGTGATCGCCCTGCTGGCGGGTGGCCTCGGTCGCCTTTTGAATCGCCGTGCGGATCCGCTCCGCATCAAATTCCACGCATTCTCCGTTACGCTTAATGATCGTTTTTAAATCCATATCCCGTCTCCTTTGGTGCACACATCTAGTATGTTAGAAAATTATATACACTATATATTGTATTTCAAGCGAAAAGATAATATTTTTAGGTATCCCTAAAAATATGGACATGTCATTTCTTTTTATTTTTGATAAAAGATTTTAGATCGTGACGTGGTGTGGTATGGTAATATAAAAATCCGGAAGGAACCTGACAATGCAAAACCTGTCTTTAACACAACTTGAATCAACCCTGCTTCTGATAACCGCTCCGCTTTGCCTTCTTCTAATAATCCTTCTCATCAAGAACAATCGCTTACAAAAAGCCCTCTCCGCGGAAAAAAACAAACGGGTCATCCCCTCCCTGTGTTTTGCCTATGACCTTTATGCCCCGGCGCTTTACTTAAAAAACACTTCCGCGAATTTTATCTGTGATATTGTGATCGAACCATTTGAACTCGATGCGGATGTGGGATTTCGCAAGCGCCTGCGCATTGAACTTCCAGCCATCGCCCGGCTGAGCGCTGATGAACCGCTTCCACTGAACCCCCAGATCACCGACAGCCAGGGGCCCCTGCATCCCAAACAGATACAAGCCGTCATTCCAATTCTCAAAACATCTGATTTTGAACTTCGGGCCCACTGTAAAAATTCCGAAGGAACCCCATTTTTTCTTACGCTGAAAAACTCCAAAGGCGGGATGGAACTGGTCCGCGCGATCGCGGAAAATTGAGAGGCGGCGGCCCGCCCCTTATTTAAAGATGCCTTCATTGACGGATTTCACATCTTCCACCGTGTAAAAGGCTTTAGGATTGAACTGCTTCACGATATCTATCACGCGCCGGATCTCGCTGCGTTTAACGATCGTGTAGATCAGATTGACTTTCCCGTTGATGCCCTGTCCGTCGACGACCGTGACCCCATAGCCCTGCTCACGCAGAAAAGCGACCAGCTCTGAGGCCTCTTTACGCGTGATGATACGAAGGACCTGATAACCTATCGCGATCTTCTCTTCAATGATCATCCCCAGAAACGTCCCCCCGGAAAATCCGGCCGCGTAGGCCAGGTAACAGAAGACATTGGTCAGGTTCAAAAAGATCTGCTGAATGGCCAGCAGCCAGATCAGGACCTGAAAAAAACCGATGATCGGCGCCAGGACCTTCTGCCCACGGGATAACAGCATGATGCGTATCGTATCCATCGACATGTCGGTCAAGCGGCCCACAAAGATCAGAAGCGGCAGGACCACCCATTGAAAAATCTCTGTATGAAAAAAACCTTCGTTCATCGCCATCCTTTTTATAAGAAAACAACGGACACTTCCCAAAGTGTCCGTCACGTTTATTTCACGTTTTACTTTTTTTACGGTGTCCGGCCCAGACGGCCACCAAATGCAAACTGTCGAGTTGTGAGGGTAAGTGCGGCTCTATCACGACTAGAGATTGCAAGACTAGAAGACGCAGACACCGCGCTGCCCCCGCGAAAACCACTGCCTGTCGCACCGGTCACTCCGCGCAATGAAATTCCATCAATCCCGGGCCAGTCTGTATTGGTGGCGTTACCTTCATAGCTTATAATTGTTGTCAATATCCCATCTCCGTGAGTCCCCGTAAAAGATCGCCCAGTACTGTTTCCCAAACTCACAACTCGCTCTTCAGTATTACCACTCAATTCCATGATACCATAATACCCAACTGATCCCGTTATGCGTGTTGTGCTGGAAGTCGCTGCAAACCCAACCCGAAGAGGCCCACTCACACCTGAACCATACGTTGACAACCCACCCCCAGTCGTTGTCGCGACTTCACTGGCCTGTCCAGCATTTGAAATACCTGTTACCTGTATAATGTACGTGGTGCCCCAGGCATATTCCCCATACACAGGAGCCGTGGGACCGCGCGCAGCCCGTTCGAATTCCAATTCTGTGATCGGCCTTAAGCCTGCCCAATCCGCGTAAGCCGCAAGGTCCATCCAACTCAGATAATTCATAGCGATCCACTCGCCATCATTGGATTCATTTCCCGTCCCATCCCCATCCGCATCCGCGTAAACCACGACCGGGTTGCTCGTATGGATCGTTGCTGGACAACGTATGTAGTTACGATAACTCGGCGTTGAACCGCCGCTCATCACATATCTGTTCGTTACTGACGTAACTCCTACGGACAAATCCGTCCCGGTGCGAGTGTTCTGCTGAACGCGGGTCAGCGTATTTAAAAAATCCCGGTATTGGCCCTGGCTCAGCTCATATTTCATAATATAGAACGCTTTATATCCCGTTGGAAAACTTGCGTTATTCACGGCACCGTTATCATCCGTATCGATCCCTCCATCCCCGTCGATCCCGATCCCGTAACCGGTCGTATCCAGCTGGATGTCGTCATTGGCGTTTGTGTCAACCCAGATATTATTCGTTAAACTGTTGGTGATCTGGACCGCGCTGTTATTAGAATCATGGAACGCGTATGCGGATTCACTCGTTTCGTTGCCGTCGCCGATCCAAAAGTCGCCGTTCGGTATGTAAACCATCTCGATCCCGTAGACCCGGATCTGGATCTGGTCTGTATCACCGGCAGTCATGGGGCTGGTGGCATAATCAACTGTCAAACGCACATTCGTGGCTGTTGTCGTGCCCGTCCCATTGCTTGCCCGATAAATGAACGCCCCCACCTTATCCGATGGGACAACAATGGTCAGATCTTCATTGCTTCCGGTGGACGTATCTGACGGATCGGTTCCCGCGGTATTTAACATCGCATGAACCCCTATCCAGGCGGATGAGCAAGCCGCTCCCTGACAGGCCTTCATAAAGACCCAGGCCGCATCCCAGCTTTCGTCTGTCCGCCAAGAGTTCTCCCAGCTGATATCGAACTCCACGACAACCGTATTATCTGTTTGATTGCGGTCCTCTAAAGAAACATTGGTAATGGAAAGACTGTTCGCCAAGGCCGCTGATGGGAAAACCCCCAAGCCAAGGCAGAGGAACACCCATAGAAGGAAGACCTTATAAACTTTTGCCATGTGAGCACTCCCTAAAGATCATACTACGGATTCTAGTATAAGTATAAAATACTCTAGGCGAAAGTCAAAATGAAAGACAAAAAGATAGGGGAGAGTGCCCTCATTGCCAATCACACAATTAGGGCGCTGTCCCCTATCTACCATTATTCCCTGTTTTTAGCGTCCCGCCATCATGGCCGCCACATCCTGCTTGGGCTCTGTGATCGGCTTGATGTCAAAGTTCTCGACCAGCACCTTGGCAATGTTCGGTGAAACGAACGCCGGCAAGGTCGGGCCCAACCGGATCCCTTTAACACCCAAATACAAGAGCGCCAAAAGAACGCAGACCGCTTTCTGTTCATACCAGGCGATATCAAAGGACAACGGCAATTTATTGATATCATCCAGGCCGAAAACTTCCTTGAGTTTGAGAGCGATCACCGCCAGCGAATAGGAATCATTGCACTGACCGGCGTCCAGAACGCGCGGGATCCCGTCAATGTCTCCTAACGGCAATTTGTTATAACGGTATTTGGCGCAACCCGCGGTTAAGATCACCGCATCTTTGGGAAGCTCTTGCGCCACATCCGTAAAATACTTTCTCGAATTGAACCGCCCGTCACACCCGGCCATGACCACAAAGCGCTTGATCTTTCCTGCCTTGACCGCGCCCACGACCTTGTCGGCCACCGCCATGACCTGATTATGCGCGAAGCCCCCCACGATCTCGCCCGTTTCGATCTCCTTAGGCGCAGGGCATGTTTTGGCGAGCTTGATCACCGCGGAAAAATCCTTCATCCCGCCTTCCGGACGGGGACCGATATGCTTCAAGCCCGGATATCCTGCCATGCCGGTCGTAAACATCCTGTTCTTATAGGAATCCTTGACCGGGATAATACAGTTGGTGGTCATCAGGATCGGACCGTTAAAAGTCTCAAAATCCTTGTCCTGCTGCCACCAGGACCCGCCGTAATTCCCGACAAAGTGTTTATATTTTTTAAAGTTCGGATAATAATGGGCCGGCAGCATCTCGCTGTGCGTGTAAACGTCGACGCCGGTCCCCTCCGTTTGTTTCAAAAGGTCTTCCATATCACGCAGGTCATGACCGGAGATCAGGATCCCCGGATTTTTCCCGACGCCAAGCTTGACCTTGGTCACTTCCGGATGACCATAACGTGATGTGTTTGCCTCATCTAAAAGAGCCATGGTTTTCACCGAAACTTCTCCGGCCTTCATGACCAGCGCGACCAGCGCGTTAGCGTCCAGGGCTTTGTCGATCGCCGCCAAAGCTTCGGCCGTAAATTGGAAAATTTCATCATTATGAAAACCCAGCTCATGGGCATGGTCCGCGTAAGCGCCAATCCCCTTCAATCCATAGAGAAGCAAGGCCTTTAACGACCGGAGGTCCTCATTTGAGTCATACGATAACGGACTGACCTCTTTGGATTTAACGACCATGGCCTCTTTATCGTTCTCTTTCCAGGTGGCGCATTCAGGAACGACCACACCGGCCAAGGGTCCCGCCTTGACCTTCAGTTCATCACGAAGGACAAAGCCCTTACGGATAAGCTCGACGATGCGGTCCTCATCAAAGTTGGCGTTGGTGATGGTGGCGAACAATCCCTGGACCAAAAAGATCCCGTATTTGCGGTCGATCAGCTGTTTGCTTTGCTCAACATAAAACGACATCCCCCTCAGAACAAAGACCAAAAGGTCCATCAGGTCTGAGGCGCGATCGCTCTTGCCGCAGATCCCTCGTGAACCGCTGCATCCGACATTTTTTGCCGCTTCCTGGCATTGAAAACAGAACATACTCATAACACTCCTCCTTGGTTTTAAATGATCTCTCCCCGAATGGAGATCACATAATCTTTTAATATGACATTCTTTCCCGAATTGCGGATCGCCTCCTCAATATAGGAGACCGTGCCGCCGCAACATGGAACTTCCATATGAACGGTCGTGACCGAACGTATATTATTCTCTTTCAGGATATCCGTCAACTTCTCTATATATGCGTCCCTGGAATTATCCAGCTTGGGGCAGAAAATGACCAGGACCTTGTTCTTTAAAAAACGCTCATGGAAATTCGGATAGCTGAACGGCACGCAATCCGCCGCCACCACAAGGTCCGCGTTCTGAAAATACGGCGCGCTCGGATTTAATAGATGCAGCTGGACCGGCCATTGCCGGAGAGCGGAACCGCCTGAAACCGAAACCGTCGGCTGGGTGGATTGCCGGTTCCACTGCTGCATCATCGATCCCGGGCATCCTCCACCGCCATGATGATGGACTTCCTTTTTCGACTGGGCCGCGTTCATATTTTTTTGCGCTTCCGCCTCATCAAAAGCATCCGCTTCCCGCACCTCAATGGTCAAGGCTCCCGTTGGGCATTTGCCCACACACATCCCCATCCCATCACAAAGCGATTCCTTCACAAGCTTGGCTTTTCCATTGATGATCTTTAAGGCCCCTTCCGGGCAATCCGTGATGCAGTCCCCGCACCCGGTGCATTTGTCCTCATCGATCCTGATAATATTGCGTTTCATACGCTCACTCCTATCTGTTGAAGCAGGCCGCCTACGGTCATTGCCTTGAATTCCTGCTGAACTAACGACTCAATGCGCATAATGTTATGCCTTAGAACACAATTCGCGCGGTTGGCGCAGATTTGAGAACGGAACATGCACTCCGACAGCTGGATCGGCCCCTGATAAATCCCCATTACATCCGCAATAACGATCTCCTCCGCGGGGCGTGCCAATCGAAAACCGCCGATCCCGCCTTCCTTGGACTGCACAAATCCATCTTTGACCAGCTGCTGCAGGATCTTGCGCAGGTATTCATAAGGAATGTTCAAATCCTTTGAAAGTTCCCTTGCGGAGCGGCATTGTTCGGGCGTTTTGGCCAATTCCAATAAGGCCCTGATAGCGTAATCACTGTTTTTGGTCAGCAACCTCATGCCCACTCCTTAATTGAGACTATTTTAGTCTCAATTAAATTTTTGTCAAATGTTTTTTTAAAATAAGGAAAAATAAAGGACAGCGGCCTATTTGATCTGCGCGGGCCACATCGTTACGGGAGTCACAAGCTGATCGGTGATGCGCAGCCATTCCACAAGCAATCTGCGCAGCTGCATATCATGGGAAACTTTCGTGAAACGGTTATTATCCAGGACATTCACGGCTGAAATATAATCATTGAGGGTGATCTTACCGAAAGAATAGTTCTCCGCCTCATCCTTAACGATCGACCGGGCCAGCTCGATCTTTTCAGACGCGATCCGAACAAGTTCTTCCTCACGCCTGATCTGATGAGTCAGGTTTTTGATCAGTGTATAAAGACGGTAGCGCGTATTATCCGTGACCAGCCCCTGCCTCTTCTCATTGATCAAGGCCACCTCATGTTCTGCCCTGTCGACCTGGTCCGGAAAAGGCCACTCCATCGAGATCCCGGCAAAAATGAGCTCTTCTTCGTTCTTGATCTCCGCGTCCTCCCCCTGGACCGTGTAACCGAACAGGAGGTTGATCGATGGGATCAGATCATTCGCCTCCCGTTCGACCTGCAAGCCGCTTTTTCGCTCAAGCAGGTCCAGAACTTTCCAGGTGCGGCTGCTATCCTGAAAGACCGCGTAATCTTTTTCGAACGAAACAGAAATGTCCGAAAACAGCACCGGATCTTTGGGAACAAGAGCGTCGTTACCCTTATAACGGATCGCCTTGATGATCAGGTTTTCGGCGTCATCGTATTCCTGCTGGGCCTCGACGAGCTGTTCTTTTTTTGCCAGAACCTGCAAAGAGATCTTATTGACATCCACCGCGCGGGCGATGTGCTGTTTTTGGCGCTCCTGCATGCTGTCCAACAACTTGAGATTTTCCGCGTAGGAGGACTTTGCGATAGACAGGTTCTCAAAGGCCTGATACCAGTTGTAATACACGACCAATGTGCTGGCCAGGTAATCTTCATACGCCTCGACGACCTGATGCCGCGCCACATCCACTTCAAGCCCGATGATCTTATCCAACAGACGGTTCGATCTCCCGAAGGCGTTCTGCCCGATGGGCTGGGAGATCTGCGCGGTGAATTCCGAAGCGCTGTCACTGGAGGAAAACCGCGTTGTATTGTCATATCCGGCGGAGACCTCGGTCCCGGTATAAGGAAACAGCTTGCTTAAAGAAATTTCGGCGTCAGGCTCATTGCGGTCAACGGAAAGATAGGCGTTATGCTGCATCTTAACGGAGGCGACCAGGTCCCTGGCCGGCATCCTTAACCCCTTCTCATACTGAAGTTTCAGTTCATCGATCAGGATCTCCTCAAAGACAGCATCATTAGCCAGCGCGAGACTTACGAATTCCTCGATGGAAAGGGTGCGCTGAGTAAGTTCACTGACCTGTGAAACATCCCCCCTCACGTTCACAACCACGGCGAATAAAAAAGCCGCCAGGACCCCTGCCCCCCGAAAAAAATTTTGTTCCCTCATCTTCCCGCCTTTCCTGCCTGATAACGCCAGCTTATGTTCGCGCTGTAAACACACGGAATAAGGACCAGCGTGATCAACGTGCCAAAGCTCAGGCCCCAGCTCAAGGCCAGCATCATGTCCGCCAGCATCTCATCATACCCCCCCAGCCCGTATGCCGTCGGCAAAACACCGACCACGGTCGTTAATGTCGTTAAAAAGACCGCTCGCAGACGCGTGCTGGCGATCGCGGCGACCTGTTGTTTCATCTCTTCTTCGGGCCGCGACAGGTCAAATTCATCCTCCAGCTTAAACAGCATGATGATCGCGTCGTTGACCACAACACCCGCCAACCCCAAAGCGCCTACACAAGCGTAAAATCCGTACAGCATCTTTCCATGAAGCAAAAATGCCAAAATGATCCCCACCATGCCAAAGGGGATGGTCAGCATCACGATGAACGGCTTGGTCAAAGAATTAAACAAGACCGCTAAAATGATATAGATCAAAAAAAGGACCATGATGATCGCGTTTTGAAAATCCTTTCCTGATTCGCGGGTATCCTCGATCTCCCCGGTAAAAGAAAGCTGAGTGCTGGGATACTGGGCTAAAAGTTTGGGAAAGACCTTTTTCTCGTAATGATCGGCGATATCGAGCGGGGTCTTTCCAGCCCCCTTCTTGATATTGGCAAGGATCGTGGTGGTCCGCTTAAGGTCACGCCGGGCGATCGCGTTCGGGGCCTCTGTCTTCTCCACCTCGACAACATTCCGCAGAGGAACCAGATAATCACGGTTGTTCTCAACCGGTAGATCAAGGACCTGCTCAATATCGGACTTGGCCCCATCCACTGTCGAAAACCTCACGCGCACGTCCTCATCCCCGTTTGAAAATTCATACAAAATGCTTCCCTCCAAAGCCGCCCGGAAGGTCGAGGCGACATCCGCAGAGCTGATCGAAAGCCGCATCAGCTTTTCATCATTCAACGTGATCCGGTACTCCGGGACCCGGTATCCCTCATCCAGCTCAACGCTGATCAAGGCAGGATCCCGTTGCATATCCTCAAAGATCTTCTGGGCGACATCATGCCGTATCTCATCGCTGTTCTGCTGAACAACCAGCTCAATGGAACTGCCGGAATCCTGCCCCCAGCGGCTTTTTGAGAATTCGATCTTTTGGAAATCTTTGATCCCGTCGATCTTGGATTTAAACTCACTGATCAGCTGATCAGCGCTTTTTTTCCGCTTCTTCTTAGGAAGGATCTCGATCTCCGTGCGGAATTTATTCTCTTCAACCGCCCCTCCCCGCCGGCTGCGCGCGACTTCAGTCCGGAAACCCACGACCTCCTTACCGATATAAGGAATGATCTCATCCTCCACCGTCCGGGCCATGTGCGCCGTCTCATAGCGCGTGGTCCCAGGCGAAGCCTCCCCGCTGATCACGATCTCGCGTGTTTCATCGACCGGAAACATCACGAATTTCATTTTTCCTGTCACAACAAACCAGGAAAAGACCAACAAGACGGCAAAAAATCCGAACACGAACCACCGCCAGGGAATGATCTTTTCCAAGATCCGCCTATAACGGTCTTCGACCCGGTCAAACCAATGCTCAATGCGGTTGCCTTGCCCTTCTTTTTGAGCCATCGCAAGGCCCGGCAGCTTCAAAAGCATATGCCCCGGGAGGATAAAAATGGATTCGAACAGACTCGATCCCAGCATCAAAAAAATGATCGGCGGCATAAAGGCCGCGAAACGGCCGAAACGGCCCTCAAAAAAGAACAATGGGATAAATGCCACGCACGTGGTTGTGATGCTGGCCAAAATCGGCAGAAAAACATAAGCCGTTCCCTCGACCACAGCCTGCCTGAGAGGCTTTCCGGCATGAGACAGGCGCGTGACGTTCTCAGCCACGACAATGGCGTCATCGACGATCATCCCCATGACGATGATCACTGCCGCCAACGTCGTTCCGTTAATGGTGTGTCCCATCATGGCGGCCATGATCATCGTCGCGCAAAAAGAGAACGGGATCCCCGCGGCGACCCAGACTCCCGAAGCCCGGTCCAGAAAAACAAAAAGCGAGATCAGGATCAGAATAAAACCAAAGACCCCATTGGTCCCGATCAAATTCAGACGGTTGCGCAGGTCAATCGATTCATCATCCAGTTTGACGATCTCGATCTGTGTGCCACCAAGGACATGGGTCCGGAAATCCCCCACGACCCGATTGACGGCATTCAGCGCCTCCAAGATCCCGACCGAACTGTTCTTAACCACGTTGAGCATAACGGCCTCATAGCCGTTGACCTTGAAGATCATCTCATTTTTTTCATAAGAAGATTCCACATCGGCGACCTGCCCCAGCCGGATGACCTGGCCTTCAAAGCCCCCCTGCACGATCAGATCTCTCAATTTCTCGGGGGTGTCTAATTCTGAAAGCAGCGTGACCTTCGGTTCTCTGTCGGTCTCCAGCGTGCCGGCCGGCTTTCGGATATGGTTGGCCTTGACCTCATTCATGACCTTGTTAAAAGGAATATCGTAATGGAGCAGGTCCGGCGGACGGACGCGGACCTGAAGCTCTTCTTGAAGATAACCGCTCTTTTCAATACTGTAGACCTCACGCAAATTCAGAAGCTGGTTTTCCAGCGCGAAGGCATACTCCTGCAACTGTCGGCGGGCCTCCACGTCCAGAATCTCCGTCCCCTTATGGATTAAAGCGATGTCCACGATCGCCCGTTTGGAAGTTTTAAAAACACGGACCGTGGGGTCATCAATGACCTCGATCGGAAGATCAACGTCCAAGACCGCGTTGCGGATCTCGGTGACGGCCTCATCGATCTTAGGATAATTGGGCTCCAGCTCAACCGTGACACTAGACTGCCCAACGCTGGAAGTGCTGGAGATACGAAAGACCCCGTCCAGCCCCCTGACCTCCTCTTCAATGGGCTTTGTCACAAAATACTCAACATCTTCCGCGGGAGCGCCGGGATATCGGACAGAGATCCGCACCGTATCAAACGTGATCGCCGGCATGTCTTCCTTGCCGGTGTTCTGCCAGGCAATGACCGAACCAATAAAAACAGCGGCTACGATCAGGTTTGCCAACAAGTGCCGATGCGCGAAATAATCAATGACCTTTTGCCACATAAAAAATGATCTTTCCAGGTCGCCCTTTTTGCTTGCTTTACAGGATCTTTTCGCCCTTTAAGACCTCGGGGATCGCTGAAGCGTCTATGCGTATCCCGCCGTCATGCTCGATCTTTAGCGTATAAAGAATCCCCGGAACGAATTTCATTCCCGGGGCCTCGATCTGAGCGTTCTTGATCCCCTTTTTGACCGCCTTATCAGAAAGAAGCGCGTAATCCCAAAACTCCTGCCAAACGGCCTCTTCAAAATCGTTTTTCCCGCCTTCGATCTTATATCCCTGAGGCACCGAGTTAACGGGAGTGATCACATATTCCTGGGTCTGCGCTCCATCCAGGATGAAGGCCTTCCAGAACAGATACAAACTTTTCCCCCTGAACTCATCGCCGGAGGCGATCAGCCTGTCCTCAAAACGGACCACCAAAGACTGGAACTGAATGATGTTGCCCGCGAACGTGAAATATTTCGGGTTCAACGGCCTCCCCTGCGCGTCATACTCCAAAAATTTGATCGTTGTCATATGCTGGCTCGTCACCGGATTAAAAGACGTGTCCGTCACCAGCACTTCGGCGATCCGCGAATCCGCCTGAAAACGCGCCAGCATTTGCCTGAGGATCTCCTTCTCCCGCACATGCCGTTCGTAGAATTGATGGCCATAAAACCCCGCCCCGCCCAGGAGTGCGGTCACAAGCATAATTTTCAAAACTGAGGTTGCCGGCCAGCCGGTCTTTTGTGTTTTCATGTTTTGGCCCCTTTTTAGAACCTCTCCACTTCCCCCTGGACCGGTTGGTCCGCGATGCCGAGGTATCGCTCGATCTGCTGCTCAATAAAAAGCGCGTGTTCCTGCGCGGAAAGCCCATCGATCAGCTTTCGGTCTTTCTGATCATACGTTTTCATGCGGACGTCATATGTTTCAGAATAAGAATCGTCACCGCGATGGACCTTCCGTTTTGTATAAAGCTGTGCGATCTCCGTTGCCGTAATTTGAACGTCCTTCGCAACCGGCAGCGGAACGTGCCGGATACCAATAGCGCCTCGCTTCACTTCAATGATCGTCCGGTTCAGATAGCCGCACAGAACATAATAGGTCAGCCCGATCCCGACCAGGGCGTGCAAGGACGCGAAAAGCGCCATAAACCACTGGTGCTGATAGAACGCGATCGAATACCACATGATCAAAAATCCATCCCAGAACAGGCAGAAGAACGTGAGGAACAAAAACTGCGGGCCGAACCAGCGGCGTGTGATTACCAGCGCCCCCTGATCATAACGGACCGCAAAACCCTTCGGAAGCGCGATATCCGTCCTCTCCTGGACCCGGGGCGCCGACGACACTTCGGAAAGCTGGTCCTGGCAATTGAAGATCTCGCCGCATTCCCCGCATTTGGCGATCCCGCGTTGAATATCGATATCTTTAGGATCGATCGTGAACCGGCACTTCTGACATTTCACCCTCATAACGGAATCCTTTCAAACCCGGGTTCTGAGAAGGATGTATGTGCTTTATTATAAGCGCAACCATTAAAAAAACAAAATCCTATAACAACAAAATCACCCGCTTTTTTTCTAACAATTCCTGCGACTTGCCTTGAAAGAGCGTCCTGTTTATGATACAAATAAACAGTCTTACAATTCAACTGAAAGGCTACGCTTCACTCAAGCACCTTATGGCCCCTCCCTCTTCATTCTCAAAACAAAGCTTCGCCCTCCTGCACAGCATGATGGTCGCTGTGATCTTCGGCTTCTTCCTGGAACCGAATATTGTCGGGGCGCATTTCCAGATGTCGTTCTGGAAGTCACCGCTGGGGATTCTGACCGCCGCGTTCTTTGTTTTCCTGCGGGTTATCTTCTTCAGCGGGATGTACGCCTCCATGCTTGAGATCGCCAGTGGCGAAAAAGACCTCCTAACGCTCAAACAGATCTGGAAAAACGCCAACCGTTACTGGTTCCTTTACAGCCTGCTGGCCCTGGTCCCTGTGGCGGTGCATTTCGTTTTTTTTGCGCTGATGCGCCATATCGATATCCCGATTTTATTCGTCGGCATCCTGTTCGACGGGATCGTGCTTTACGCGTTC